>Ga0163179_10000409_pt1 | contig 31099 bp, 45 predicted proteins | sample AtlANTMetagenome_FD_109643 | JGI IMG/M metagenome (GOLD analysis project Ga0163179, IMG submission 109643) | Marine eukaryotic phytoplankton communities from the Atlantic Ocean - Atlantic ANT 2 Metagenome | ecosystem: Environmental > Aquatic > Marine > Oceanic | place: North Atlantic Ocean... | reverse complement strand
GAACAATTCCGCGAAATGTGTAAACGCGGCGTCTTTAATTAAACAACAAAAAAAATCAGATATGAAAAAAGACAATGAGTTTTCCCGAACGTTAAGATTTCACGGGGTTTCAAAACGTGAATTGGGATCAGAATTAAAATTATCACAACCAACGATCAAAAGTTATTGTGAAAACCCAACATTATTTCGATTGAATCAATTGAAGACAATTGGGAAATTAACAAATTTACAATTAGAAGAATTAGACACAATCATTAATGGATCGAAAGCAAAGAAATAAAAGAAGACAATTCAAACAATTCAAACATTTGTCAGAAAAAGAAAAAGACGAAATTTTGAATTGGATTTTAGTTAAACAACGTCCGATCCAAGACGCAACAATTGAATTCAATTTAAGTTTGACAACGATTAATCGAATTTTTGAATCAAGATTTCAAGCAAAAAAGGAAAGAATTAATAACCAAATAAAAGACAATTAAAATGAACGAAGACAAAATTTTTATGAATGGAATTTTCATACGCGAAAAACAATTTGACAACGGCGGATCAATAATCAAATGCGAAATTCCCAACGCACACGATTTTGCTCAACAATTAAAGAATCACGCAAACAATGACGGGAAAATTACTTTGGAAATAAAAACAAGGCGTGAAAAAGCCGAAAACGGATTGACACATTATTGCGAGGTTTCACAATTTGTGCCAAAACCACAAACGCAAAATGTTTCATCTAATGAAAATAAATTTCACACGTCGGACGACGATATGCCATTTTAATTCCTTAATTTTGTAAAATGGAAAACAAACAAATTAATGAAAAAAGACAATTTTTGGGAATATGGATTCCGCGTGAAATTTATTTGAACAACGATTTAAGTTGGACGGACAAAATTTTATTAGTGGAAATAGAATCTTTAGACAATGAACGTGGGTGTTTTGCGTCTAATGATTATTTCGCAGAATTTTTAGGTTGCACAAAAACAACAATTTCAACATCAATTTCAAAATTGAAAAAATTGGGATTTGTAAAACAAGTTTCATTCGACGGACGCACAAGGATTTTGAAGGCAGAAATTAAAGAATTCGAAAGTCAGACATTAAAAAAATCTAAAGGCAGACAAACGGAAAATTTAACACATAATAAAACAAAGAATAATACAAAGAATAAACCAATTAAAGAAGAATTAAAAATTAATAATAAAAATTTTGATAATTCAAAAAAAGAAGATCCAAAACCAACACATCAAAAATTGACGGACGATCCAAAATTGAATCAAAAAGTCAATTCAATGTTGAATGGTGCGGTTTTTATTAATGTTGAAGATTTGAAGAATGAACAATTATGGATTGAACATTGTTCAAGATATTTGAAATTATCACCGCATTTCACGGATCAGTTATTAAAACTATTCATTGACGAACAAAAATTGAAAGATGACGATTTCAAATCATTAAAGGAAACAAAATCACATTTTTTGAATTGGGCGAAAATTGAAGTTGCAAAAAACCGAAAATTTGGAAACGATAGTTGGGGACGATATACACCGCAACACGTGCAACCAAAAAAACCGCAAAACGAATTCAAACCAAAAGAATTGTCAAAAAAAGAAAAAAAGGAATTACACGATCGATTCATTAACGATCATTTGATTGTTCCTTATAATAATTTTGTAAAAAACGGATCATTACGAATTGAAAATTTTGGTGGGATTGTTTTTAAGGAATTGCAAAAATTGGATCTATTGATTAAAGACAAAACAATTATTGAAGAAATCAAAATTCAAATTCAAAATTCAGAAGAAGAAAACAAGAAGGGCGGAAAATTTCGAAGATCATTGCAAGAACAAATGGGAATCAAACCCAAACGTTCAAATATGGAATTGGAATTAATCAAAAGAACATTGGAAAAAATGAAGAAAAACAAAGTTAAATTAGAAGAAATGATCAAATAATGGCACAAAATGAATTGAAAGTTCAAATCGCCGTTGTGAAATGGATTAAATTAAATTTCCCCGAAATGCTATATTGCGCAAGTGCGGGTGGAATGCGAACGTCATTGAGTGTTGCAAAGAAAATGAAAGCAAGTGGTTATGTCAAAGGGTTTCCCGATTTGTTTATATATCACCCAACAATGACAAAAAATGGAATGGCGATTGAATTAAAAGCAGATTCAAAGGGTTACGCGTCAAAAGAACAAAAAGAATGGATCAAAAAATTGAATGATCGCGGTTATTATGCCGTTGTTTGCAAAGGATTTGACGCCGCAATTGAAGAAATCACACGTTATTTGAACGAAGAAATCGATTGATTATCAGATAAAAACAAAAAAATTTCAAAAAAACATCAAAAAAAGTTTGTGTAAGTGAAAGTTTGTTGTATCTTTACATCAGAATTAAGACATAAAGTTTTAATCAAAACCAAAAAAAACCAATAAGATGAACAAAGAATTCAAAAACCAAGTTGCAAAAGAAACAATCGAAATCGTTAACCAAATGATTGAATATGCAAAAGAAGATATTTCAATTGCAAAAACAAATGGTTGTTTAAGTGTAACGGGAACGGAACACGGGTGTATGGATATAACATTCGAAAACGGCGTTTTTAACGTGATAGGACGCAAAAATTACACGGACATAACAAATCTATTAATTGAAGGAAACGAACGCGAAATGATGACGTTATTGTTGAATTCATACGTTGTTGAAGCATAAAAAAAAACGGGCGGGTGATACACGATCCCGCCCATTTTTACAAAACTATTATAAAAGCAAATTCAAATGGAAAAGTATTACATTAATTGGAATCAAGTTTTTAATTCACCTTACGATAGAAAAAAGGAAGAATTAAAAAAAATCATAGAAAAAGCAAAATCAAAATTACAAAAAAAATGAACAAAGTTGAGCCGATCGGAAATGAATTTCACGTTGTCAGATATGACGGCGACGGATTCGAAGTAATATCAAAGAAATACAAAACATTACATCACGCGTCAATTGCATTGGATAAGATCAACGAACAAAAAAATAACAAATTAGACGATTGGTTTATGATTAAGTATTTTCAAAATGCCGCGATCAATGACGTAACATTGGCAAAAGTTCACGGATCAATTGCAATAACGGACACAAAATGCGGAACGATTTTCATTGAACATTGGGGAAATGTGTTTGCAATGCGGTTTGGTGAAAAACAAATCGTTACGGACAACGAAATTATGGTTGTTGATATTCTAAAAGGATTATACAAATTCAAGATTATTGAAACGTATATCAAGGAAAAAGAAAATAAAATGATTAATCTTCAAAAAAAGTTGCAAAATAGTTTGGTGGAATGAAAAAATGTTTTATCTTTACAATGTAATTAAAAACAAACAAACCAAAAAAAACTAAAAATGGAAACTATTAAAACAACCACAATCGGAAATTCAGTTTACACAATCGAATTCAACGGATCTTCAACATACTTTGTTTCACACGAATTTGATTGTGTTGGAACATTTGACACATTAAGAAAGGCGGAAAACAAATTAAACAAAATCGCGTCTTATTACGCATAATAAAAACGCGGGGGTGTGATTCCCCCGCAACCAAAAAAAACCAATTATGAAAAAAACATTATTTGAAAAATTAGATTCTTTTATTGATACGACGACGGAAAATTACGAAATCGAAACAACATTGTTTGGACGTGATATGTCAATCCGTTATTATGAAGGAATCGACGAAATCGTTGTGATCTTGTGGAATGAGTTTCACGGGGACGTTCATTCATTTATTGACACGGACAATTTCGATTCATTCGACGAATACGCCGACGATCATTGCGAGTATTTCGAAGATCATTGGGATTATGCCAACGAATCAGTTTATCAAACTTATCACAAAATGACGTTTCGTCAATTTATGGAAAACGACGGAACGGACACATTGCAAGAATTTGTTTTCGATCAATTAGAAAGAACGGGAATCAAATTAATTAAACGTCCAATTTTGGAAAGGATCAATCGCAAATGTCAAGAAATTAATTATTACCTAAAAAATCTTTTGAAATGAATTTTACTACATCAACAACGGAATGTGATTACATAGATTTTGATTTTCACGGAACAAAAGAATTTTTGAAAAAAGAATTTGATTTTGAAGTTTTCCAAATTGATTGGATCACGGCGTATGCAAAAATTGATTGGGAATTTTATATTGAAGCGCGATCATTTGGAATTAAGGATTTCGGAGTGTATGCAACGAAAGTCATTATGGAATTGACGATCGATCTTTACAAAGACGAAAAACAAGAAGATTCAGAAGAAAAAGAATTTGACATTACGGAAGCAATAAAGGATTTCGAAATAAAAACCGAAACAACAAAATCGGATCAATTCATTATTTCAAGCGTTGACGTTGATTTCGAATTAAAAGAAATAACAATAACATTCAATTAATATGGAAATAATACAACCCGAATATAGACAAAACGTAATTTCAAATTGTTGTGGCGCAAAAATTTATGAAAACACGGACGAATGCCGCGCGTGTTTGGAACATTGTTCGTTTATAATAGAAAATCCAATCGCGTTTCATCAATGGTTGTTGGTTACATCAAATCACGACAAAGACAAATTAATTGATTTGTTAAGATCCGAAGTAATAGAAAATCAAAATCCACAAGTTTTTGAATTAATGGATTGGGTGGATTTGGGCGAAAATCAATACAACACGCAAACATTGGAACGTGTCGCCGAAATGTTATTGGACACAAAACACACGACAACAATAATGGATCAAGAAGAAACAAAAGTGATCCCAATTTATAAAACTAAAAAAACGAAAAATGAAAAAAGAAAATAAGAGTAAACAAACATTGTCACCACGTGATCAAATGTTGCATATTATGAAAGTGATTTGGAGTTCACGAAGCGCGGAACAATTAAAGGGTTGTCGAAATATGATCAACACATTTGAAAAAGAAAATGGATCGGACAACATAGGTTTAACATTAATGGAAATTGAATTTATAAGACAACAAAGATTGAATCAATTATTTGCGAATATGGGTAAAGTTCAAAACGCATTAAAAAAAGAAAATGCAGAAAAAGCGAAAAAGACAATCAATCCAAAAATGTTGATTCCAAAAGATAAGTTAAAAAAGAATTAATCGCACAATTGCGATACACAATGGAAAAACAAACGTATTATTACATTTCTACAATTGACGATCGTTTTGTTTGTTTTCCCGATCGTTGGTTTTTTTTGGTTGAATGGGTGGCGTGGTTGCCGCCCATTCTTTTTTTATATAAACAAAAAACAAATGAGCAATAAAGAATTAGACAAATACAAACCAAAAGACGATTTCACACAATACGAATCATTAAACGATTATTTGAATGAAGACAAAACAAAGGATCATTCAAAAGAAAAATTCGATAAGGTGATTACATTAAAAGTGTCAAAAGAAACATTCGAAATGTGGGAACAATTGTGTGATAATTGGGGGGACGTTTTAGGTTATGACAACAAATCAAAGATATTCGAATTCGCAATGGTTGAAGCGTTAAACGTTCCGATCGCGTCATTAGGCGGATATAATTTTGAAGGTTGGGACATAGACGACAAAAAAACACAATAACAAATTTCTTTATTTTGTGAAACAAATTTGAATTAATTTATTATTTTTGTGATATAGAATAAAAACCAAAATGAAACAAAATGGGACAATCTAAAAAAAAGACGGATCAGAAACGAACAACAATAACAAAAGACGCGTTATTGCAACATTTGGAACAAAATATGGGAAACGTCACGTTGGCGTGTCATTTTGGAAAATGTAGTCGATCAACATTTTATCGTTATTACAACGAAGACGAAAAATTCAAACAAGCGGTTGACGATATTACGGAAGTGGCAATCGACATTTGTGAATCCGAATTGTGGAAACAAATTAAAGACGGAAACGTTCCGTGTATTTTGTTTTATTTGAAAACTAAAGGCAAATCACGTGGATATGTTGAACGCCAAGAATTGACGGGACAAGACGGAAAACCGATCAATTGGAATGAAGAAAAAACATATCTAACGAATGAAATTATCAGTAAAACAAACGACGGCAATTGATTTTTTAGAAGACGACAAAACAAACGTCGTGTTGTATGGTGGCGGCGCGGGGGGTGGAAAATCAATGTTGGGTGCGTATTGGGTATTAAAACAATGTTTGAAATACCCGAAAACACGTTATGTCATTGGACGATCACGATTGAAGAATTTGAAGGAAACAACATTGCGATCATTGTTCGAAGTTTGTTCAATGCAAGGATTGACGGCAAATGTAGATTTCACATATAACGAAACGAAATCATTAATCACGTTGCACAATTCAGAATCCGAAATTTTATTAAAAGATTTATTCCATTACCCGTCCGATCCAAATTTTGATTCGTTGGGATCAATGGAAATAACGGGCGCGTTCATTGACGAAGCAACCGAAATCACAACAACCGCATACAATGTCATTCAATCACGAATGCGTTTCAATTTAGATCAACACGGATTGAAACCAAAATTATTAATGACGTGCAATCCGTCGAAAGGTTGGATCTATTCAGAGTTTTACAAAAAATTTAAGGACGGAACATTGGACGAAAACAAACAATTTGTTCAATCATTAGTAACGGACAATCCAAACATTTCAAAACATTACATTAAGCAATTACAACAATTGGACGTGTTATCACAAAAACGTTTGTTGTTCGGCGATTGGGAATATAGCGACGACGACACACAATTGTTTTCCATTGACGCGTTGAATGATATGTTCACCAATGATTTTGTTTCGGGAGTGGGACAAAAATTTATTTCGGTTGACGTTGCACGTTATGGGCGGGATCAATCCGTTGTTTGTTTGTGGAATGATTGGCGGTGTGAAAAAATTAAAACAATCGCGAAAAATTCAATTGACGAATTGGCAACAATCGTGGATCAGATAGCAAAAGACAACAACGTTCAACGATCAAACATTGTGGCGGATTCGGACGGCGTGGGCGGTGGGTTTGTTGATATGTTGAAGGGTTGCAAATCGTTTGTCAATAATTCAAAAGCATTGGACAATGAAAATTTCAAAAACTTAAAAACGCAATGTTATTACAAATTCGCGCAACGTGTAATGAATGGACAAATTTTCATTAACACAAATGATCAAGAATTGCGAAACAAAATCATTATGGAATTTGAAATGGTTAAACAACACGACATTGACAAAGACAACAAATTATCAATTACGCCAAAAGACAAAATCAAACAATTGTTGGGACGTTCACCCGATATTGCGGACGCGTTGATTATGCGTTATTTCTTCGAATTAAAAAAATCGCGTGTCGTGTATTTCGGTTAACTTAAAATTGCGACGTTGATATGAAACAATTTTTTATTTTTGCAACAAATGGAAATTAAAACGTTAAACAAAGAACACGAAAAAATCATTAAAGGTTTCAAAAAAGAAATCGAAGGTTTTGTTTATAGGATAACGGAAGAAGAAAATTGGCAATCATTCAGACATTTCAAACCCGTGTTAAGTAACGCCGAACAATTACATAACAACATTGGAAATGAATTACAAAATTCAGAAATCGAAGAATCGGAATGGGTTTTTATGTTTCCGAATTATTTGTTATTCGCGGGAATTGGATTTGCGGCGGGATTAAAGAATCAACAAAACGAAGATCATATCAATAAAGAAACGGAAGAATTGTTCCATACGATTTCAAAAACAATTAATGATTTGGAATCAATGTTGAACAAACATAATTTTTCAATTGAAAAACAAATTAAGAAAATAACACAACCACAAAAAAAACAAAAATGATCAATTTAACAATAGGAAACGAAAAATGTAAGATTCCCGAAAATTGGGGTGAAATCAATTTGAATGATTATTCAAAATTATATTCCATAATCAATGAAAACAAATTTGAAGATTTATCAAATTACCAAGATTCAATCGGAAACGTTGATTGGACGGAAGATCAACAAAAAGCATTGGACGCGGAAAAAAGTTTGCACAACATCAAGTTGAATCAAAAAGTTTTTGCGGAATTGACGGGAATTGACAAATCAATTATCGCAAAAGTTGACGCAAAAGAAATGGGCGAAACATTGCAATTAATGACAAATTTTTTGAATGCAGATAATGAAAAAAGAATTGAAGAAGGAAAAAGAAGTTCATTCGAATATAAAGGTAAAAAATACTTTTTTCCCGTTGCTAAAATGGAAACATCAACGTTTGGTGATTTTATAGAAGCGGCGCAATTAGATATGTTGAGCGCACAAAACAAAGCGGGAAAAATGGGGGTGATCGCGGAACAAATGGCGATTCTTTGTCGTGAACAAGGCGAAGAATACGACGAAGACAAAGTGAAGAAGAAAAAGAAAATGTTTGGGAATTTAACAATGGACATTGTTTGGCAATTTGTTTTTTTTTTGAATCTACAAATAAACACTTACAAGAAACATACCCAAATGTTTTCAAAGAAGGACAACGAAACGATAATAGACACGCAACAAAACATTTCGAAATTATGAAACCTTATGGTTGGCTCAATACATTGTATGACGTCGCAAAATCGGGATTGTTCACCGCACAAAATGAAAGTGCAATTGATTCGGTTAGAATGACAAATCTTTATGTTGTTTTTACTTATGTAAGTTGGGCGGCGGCACGAAACGAATATGAAGTTGAAGTCAAAAAATCAATGCAAGGCGAAGCAAGACAAAAAGCAAATGCGCGTAAAACTAAAAGATAAAAAATGAGTGTAATAAAAAAGACAAATCAAATCGTTGATCGAATGAAAGGAAGTTGGATTAATGCAACGGGTGGAACATATTATTTTGGACAACCACAAGACGTTGACAACATACATTCAAAGACATTGCCGTTAATGGTTATGAATCCGCCACAATGCACAATGAAAGCGGAAAATTTTAACAAACATACATTTGCCGTCGATTCAAATTGGACATTTGTTGTTTACAATAATTTGCCGTCACGATATAACGTAACGGACGATTTGGCAATTCTTGAATTTTGGGACACAATGGAAGATTCCGTTTTGTATTGGTTTATTGATTGGTTTAACTTATTTGAAGCGGACGGCGTAGAATTTATAATGACATCACCCGTTCAAATTACAAGATTAAAAGAAGCGTCAAACGATCGATTGTTAGCGTTAAAAGTAACGTTCGGTTTTAATTTTTATCGTTATTGTGAAGCAACATCATAAAAAAGAAAAATGAATTTAAGCCCAATCAATAAAATTGCAACGGATATTCAAGTGACATTGGGTAATGAATTGATCGCGTTAAAACGTAACGCGTCGGGATCATTAATTAATTCATTGACACATCAAATTTCGCCATTGGGTGAATTTGGATTTGAATTACGAATTATGGCATTGGATTATTGGCGTGTTGTGGAATATGGAGTTGAAGCGGGAAAAATACCATTTGACGCAAAAACAAGATCGGGCGCGGCAAATTCACAATACATTGACGGGTTAATTAATTGGATCAAGGTTAAAGGGATTGCAAGTGATAATGACGTTGTTCGTGGGATTGCGTTTGCAATTGCAACAAAACAAACATCAACATCACGTGGCGGTTATGGATTAGGAAATCCAATGGACAAACAAAAATTGGGATTTGTTAGAAAATCACAACCAAAAATTAATGATCAATTAAAGAAGATTTCAAAAGTTTATGAATCGGAAGTGTTGAAGATAATATCGGACAAGATCCCGAATAATTTTGAAATAATAGTTTAGTAATAAAAAAATTAGAATATGGCGGTTTACAACATAACACAACAACCATCAAACAATCGTATGTGTTCAACATTAATTCCATTACGTTTGTCGGTTTACAATAATGACGTTTCAACAACAAACATAATTGCGTCGTGTTGGTATTGGAATAATGCAACAAGCGCAGAAGTTCAAATGAAAGGAAAATTCATTCTTGCGCCAAGTTTAACGAATGCCGATTATTTTAATTTTGACGCGTCTGAAATTTTTAATTCGTTAACGAAATACACGTTAAACGATATGCCAAACAATGTTCGATTAGGTAGCAACGCGGGAACGCTTAATTATTTGAAGAATTGGACGGACATTGCAACGTGGAAAGTTCGTGTCAAATTTCAACGTGAGTATTTGGACGCAACAACGGGATTGATTGTTTTAGAAACATCAACAAAAGATTCAAATTGGTTTTATGTTCACGAAGGTTGTCCCGAAACAAATTTTTTAACACAAGCCGTTAGTTCAAATGGAACAAGCGGATCAATTTTTGATTTTTTGGAAATGAATTGGGACAATCAAGCGTCGTGCAAACGTTGGTTGACAAATTACCCAATCAAACGAATCAATAATGGATTAAGAAGATCAAACGTAAAGATCCACAAAGACGAACAATACTTATTGAATTTTTTTCCGAAGCCGTCCCCGTATGATAATTGCGACGGATCGAACACATACAAATTAGAAATTTTTACTTACGGCGACACACAATTTCAATCACCATTTCAAGCGCACGACACTTATATTTTGGAATCACGGGATTTCACAACAATTGCAGTTGGATTTAGGGATATACAAAACGGATTCACACCAAGTGCCGCAGAAGGAAACGATCCAAACGATAAGTTTGCAAACGTCAACGCGTATCGTGTTCAATTACACGTTTGTAATAATTCGGGAAATTGGACATTAGCGGGAACGGAATATCGATTTGTTGTTGATCGTAGTTGTAAGAAAAATTCGGGTTACTTAAGATTTTGTTTCAAAAACATTTTAGGCGGATTCGATTTAATTACAAGTGAAGGTGAATTCAAAAAGAAGACAAAAAATAAATTTGAACAATTCGAAAAATCAACGGGGTTTTTTGGTTGGACAAATCCAATGGATTTCGGGGATTCGAATTGGAGTAATTACCAACGTGAAAAATTTTCGGTTACAACACACCCAATGAATCAAACAGACGCGCAGTATTTCGCGCAAATGTTTATGTCAACAAATGTTTATTTGCGTGTCGCGTTTACCGCAGACGACAAAGTTGTTGATTCAGATTTGGCTTACAAATCATTCGAACAACCTTATTATTTTATGCCAATAAAGATTGACGGCGGAACAATAACAATAACGGAATCAAAAAACAATTTACAAGTTTTGAAATTTAATTTTGAAAAATCAATTGGACAACGAAATCCACGTTATTAAAAACAAAAAAAAATGGCTCAATTATTACCAAACATTGAATTCATAATCCGACAAACGGGACGAATAAGTTATTCATTAGACGTGGAAAAAGTAACGGATTTCCCGTTGGCGTTGACATATTCGATCAAAGACGTTCAAGATCCGAATTCATCAAAAGGATCATTTTCGAAAACATTTTCAATTCCCGCAACAAAGAAAAACAATACGATTTTAGTTAATTTATTTTCGGAATCAATTTACAAATCATTTCAATATGTTGAAGATTGGGACGCGCTTATTTTTGTTGACGGATTAAAAGTTTTAGAAGGAAAATTCCAAATCAAGGGAACGACATATCAAGGAAAACCAAAGTCGTATGAATGCAATGTTTATGGTGAAAATTTCAAATGGGTAAACGCATTATCTGAATTGAATTTGTGTGATATAGATTTTACGGCGGGAAACTTTTTTCCACACGCACCCGCAACGGCAACGTTTGGACGTGACGCAATCGAAGAAACGTGGGATTTTAATTTAGCGGGTGAAATAAGAACGATCGGCGGTGTTCAAACACAAACACATATTGTTTACCCATTAGTAAACACGGGACAATGGAATTACACGGATTCGGGAAATGCAATCGTTACGCCGTCCGATATGTCCCCCGCGTTTTATTTTTATAATATGATCAAATGTATTTTTGCCGCGCAAGGTTACACATTAGATTCAGAGTTTTTTGAAACGGATTGGTTTAAGCGTTTGATTTCATTTTTACCAAAAGAAGATTTTATCAATTCCGAAGAAGTTGTCGAAGATTATTCGTTCGAATATGAATCGACGGAACAAACCGCGTGGAAAACGCCGTTACATTATAACAACACAACAAGCGGGACACCGAATGATTGTGGCGGTGTTATTGGGAACACGTTTCACGGCGAATTGTCAAATTTGGGTGTTGTTTGTCCAACGTGCGATCAACAAGGTTTGATCACAACACAAAATTTTTCACCTTATTTCAATGTAACATCACCAACGAATTTGACAAATTTAGATTCATTAGACGAATTGACATTGGCGGGTTGGTATTGGGGGTGTTATGGAATGGGTAATTCGTCACCAAATCGGACAACGTGGTTATTGGACAATCCGTGTGGATCGGGACAAAGAAGAATGGGACACGATTTCGGGTGTGTTCCGTGTGATCCATTCGGCGGTGTAACGCCGTTAAACACAAACAACGTTCAAATGAACGCGGCAACATTTCAAACATCATTTTTGGGAACGTATATTTTCAACGCGGAAATCAATATGGAAATGGACAATGATTACGAAGAAACAAACCCATTAGTCCCAAATTTTGATTTGCCAACAAGTCAAGGTGGAATGGTGCAATCGCAATTCACGTGGGGAACGGGTGAAGGCGGATCAAATATGGATTGCATTTCGGGCGGATCAGAACCCGACGGATCATTTGAAGATCAACGTTACGGAACAACGTATGTTTTCAATGCTTATTTAGTGCATTACAAAGCGTCAACGGGACGACATCATTTAGCGGCGACGGATTCGAAACGTATTTATAACAATCTTAATCAAGGTTTGTCGTCGTGGTTTTGCGAAACATACCCATTGTCTAACCATTCAAATTTGACGGCACAATTAGAATTTAACGCCGTAGCGTTAGAAATTTTAGATCCCAACGACAAAGTTTGGATTTACACGGAAGTAACGTGCGAAAAACGCGATCGTGAAGAATCAAATTATTTTTTGTCCGATAACATTTTGGGATTAACACAAATGAAATATCGAATTAAAAATTCAAAATTTAGTGGTGGAATTGACACACAATTAATTGACGGGGGATCAATTGGATTGGATCAAATTTTGCCGTGTGACACAACGCAATTGGATTGGATCAACGGATTAACGGGATTGTTCAATTTAATGTGGGAATCAGACGAAGAATCAAAAACGATTCGTGTTGAGCCGCGCGGGAATTTCTTTAATGCCGCAGATAAAGCGATCGATTGGACGGACAAATTGGATCACGGACAAGATCAAACTAACGAATACATTTATGACGCATTGAAACGAAATCTTTGTTTCACTTACGAAAATGATTCGTCCGACGGATTTGTTGAAGAACGAAATCGAAGACGTGGGCAACAATGCGAATTAGGATCACACGCATTGAATTTAGGTGAATTATACGTCAATGAAGATCAAAAAATCGGATCAGATTTTTATGCGCCAACATATATGTTTTATGATAAAACAATTTCAACGAATCAAGGGACATTCAAACAACCATTTATTCCCGTTATTCATTCGGAGTATTCCGCGATTTGGAGTGCAAACACAAATTCACAATTACCCGCAAAAACAAATGATTATGCGCCACGAATTTTGGTTTGGTATGGTTTGCAACCATTGAATCAAGCGGACGGATCAACAAGCAACAATCGTTGGCGTTGGGGTTACGATAACAATTCAAATTCACCCGAATTAAAAAAAGAATATCCGTTCGGCGGTGTTTATTGTGATCAAAACGGAAATTTAGGTGGATCGGTTGGGGTTGGTGCGATTACTTACGACAACCCGTCATTGTATTTTGAAGATTCAGAAATCAACGCCGTGTCAACGTCGCCGCCGTATGATATTTCGGACGGGCTTTACAAAATGTTTTGGGAATATAACATTTTAACATTGATCGATCGTCCCGTGATTTTGAAGGCGTGGTTTAAGTTAACACAAAAAGACATTGCAACATTAGATTTTCGAAATCTTATTCATCTTGAAGGAAAACAATCGAATACTTATTGGATCTTAAACAAAATAACCGATTACAAATGTTCCGCAAATAAATTGACACAAGTTGAATTATTTGAGTATCACAACACCCGCCCATTGAAGGGACAATTTCAAGGTATTAATTCGGGGTTTGGTGTTAATGTGACGCCCGTTTGGACGGACAACACGCCAATTTTGGTAAGTGGCGGAGTAATAAAAGTTCCAACAAAATACATTCATACGGATTTGCAAATTAATTCACCAACGAAAAAACCGATTCTTGTTAAAGGAACACAAGCAATGGGATTACCGCAAAAACAAGCGACATTCGAAGACACAAATTATTTTGACGACGGAACACAAGTTCCCGTCAATGCTAATTTGCCACAATCACACAATGTCGGCGATAATCATAACATCAACACGGGATCAATTACAATTGGAAAAAATATCAACGCGCAAAAATCAAATCAAATAATTATTGGAAACGGAAACAATGTCAAATCACCCGCACAAATTCAATTGAGTTCAAACGGAAAAACAAGCATTGCAATTAAAAGTGACGGGATTTTTCGTGAAGGTGGCGGCGGTGTTGTTTATTATACGGACGCAACAACGGGTGAAGTTAAAGAAGTAATGACGGGAATTCCAATTAATGATCCTTACAATCGATCAACAAAACATTATTATACACGTGTCACGAAATTTGACGACGATATAGAAATATAAAAAATTAAACTATGGCAACATTAGACACAATCTTAAACATTCGCGTCGAAGGCACGGATCAAATGGTGAAATTAAAAAGTGCCATTGATCAAACATCAACGGAATTAAAAGAATTAAAAGAAGGCGCGAAACAAGCGGGTGCGAATCAAAAAGATTTTAACGCCAAAATTGTAACGGCGGAAACAAAATTAAAAGGATTACGCGGACAATTAAACGCGTCAAAAACCGATTTAATCAAAAACGCAAAAGCGGCGGCGGATTCTTCAAAATCTTATAATTCATTGACAAAACAAAATGCGGTGTTGTCGTCACAATTGCGAAAATTAGCCGATCCATTAGGTAAAAATTCAAAAGAGTTTGAAAAATTATCGGCGAAGATCAGAACAAACACAACCGCGTTGAAAAATATGGACGCGGCAATGGGACGTCAACAAAGAAATGTTGGTAATTACAAACAATCAATCGGAAGTGTTGTCACGGCGGTTGGTGCGGCAATTATTGCATTCAAAACATTTCAACGTGTATTGGGAACATTTGTGGATTTCGAATTTCAGATCAAACAAGTTGGTGTGATTAGTGGTGCAACGGCGACGGAAATGGAAATGTTAAGCGATTCCGCAAAAGCATTAGGCGCGTCAACGGCATTCACGGCGGGTGAAGTTGCGGGATTACAAAAAGAATTGGCAAAATTAGGATTCAATCCCGCAGAAATCGAAGCAATGACAAGCGCGACATTAGATTTGGCATTCGCATTTGGAAATGACATTGCAGAAACGGGCGAAATTGTTGGTGTTGTTTTGAATTCATATAAAATGGAAGCGTCCGAAGCAACGCGAGTGACGGACGTATTGGCGAAAGCGTTTGCGTCAACGGCGTTGGATCTACAAAAATTTAATGTTGCATTTCCTAAAGTGGGTGCGATCGCGTCACAATTGGGTTTTAGTTTAGAAGGAACAACGGCATTATTGGGTGAATTAGCAAATTCGGGATTAGAAGCGTCAACGGCGGGAACGTCTTTACGTTCTATTTTCTTAAAATTAGCGGATTCAAATTCGGCATTATCTCAAACGTTGGGCGGATCGGTTACGTCGATCGATCAATTATTACCCGCGTTGAATGATTTGTTCGAAAGTGGCGCGGACGTCGAAGAAATGTTGGGATTAACGGACAAACGATCGGTGACGGCATTTGCTACATTAGCGAGTGGCGCAACAGACGTTGCGGTTTTAACGGATTCATTAGAAAATTCGGCGGGAACGGCGTCGAAATTTGCGGACGTTATGCGTGATTCATTGAAAGGATCATTAGACGCGGCAACAAGTGCGGCAAATGGAATGGTGATTGAGTTGTTCGAAGCATTATCACCCGCGATCACATTAATTGTTGACGCAATGGGATTGTTGTTTAATGCCGTTTCCGTAGTTATTGAAAACATAAAAGCAATTACAATTGGTATGGGCGCATACGCGGCGGTAATGGTTGCGTCATCAATAGCACAAGGAACATTCACGGCGTCTTTAATGTCTTCAAAAGCGGTGACGATCGCTTGGAATTTAGTTACAAAAGCGGCAAGGGCATTACAATTAGCGTGGAACGTTGCCGTAATGTCAAATCCAATTGGCGCATTGTTGGGATTAATTGCGACGGGAATTGCGTTGTTGGTTTCGTGGAATTCAGAAACGGAAGACGGAACGGACGCACAAAAAGGATTGAATCAAGCGACAAAAGATCAAGCAAAAGAATTAACGGCATTACAAAAGATTCGAAAAAAGAATAACGATCAACAAAAACAAGAAATTTCACAATTGGGTGCGTTAAAAGAAACGATCAAAAATTCAAATTTAGCATTACACGAAAGGGAAAAAGCATTAAAAGAATTTAACAGATTAGCGGGAACAAACATTTCAAATCTTCAAAACGAAAAAGACATTGTGGATCAATTGGAAAGTGGTTACAATTCGGCGGTGGACGCAATCAAAAGAAAAATTATTTTACAATCAACGGAAGAACAAGTAACCGAATTGATTGCAAAACAAATGGAATTGCAAGAAGAATTAGAAGATCGACAAAACAAGTTAAACATTGAAAAAGAAAAACAATTAGAAATTGACAATCAATTAATTTCAATTGAAGAAGAACGCGCGAGTGTTGGCGCAAGATCAACGGAAGAATTAATCGATCAATCCGCAGAAAGATCGGACGCGATATTATCAGAAAACCAAAAGTTTCGAAAGTCAATAACACAAACAATGACATTAGAAACGGATCGAACAAATAATGTTTCGGCAAACATTACAATTTTAACACAAGAATTAAAACGAGAAGGCGAAGCGATAGAAGAAAACACAACATTACAAGAAAATTCAAATTTGAGTTTACAAGCGTCGGATCAAGGCGTTATCAATACATTAAAAGACAAAAACGAACAAACCGAAAAAACGAATCAAGCCACAAACGACGTTGTTTCGACAAACGCGGCATTGGTTGGAATTACAAATCAAATTAATGAATTATACGCGAAACAAAATAAAGTGTTATCGGGATTGAATTTAGAAACAAATAAAAATTCATTTGCAACGGGCAAAGTAACATCTGAATATAGAAAATTACAAGACGCGGTGAAGAATTCACAAACGGAATTGCAAAAACAAGTTACGTTGGGACAACAAAGATTGGCGGCATTTTTAGCAAGTGACGAAGCGCAAGTGATGTCGGCAAAAGACAAAGAAGCAAAAATCACGGCATTAGAATCAGAAACCGAAACATTGGTTACAAACGCAACCAACAATGTAATTAACGCAAAGCAAAATTTGATCGCCGTTGATAATGAATTAGCAAAAGCAAATGAAGTGGTTTCGTCATCATTAACAACCAACATTCAAAAATTAATTGAATTACGCGCGGCGGGACAAAAAGTAATTGACGCCGACGAAAAACAATTAGAAGTTTTACAAGCATTAGAAAACGCGGGTGCAGACGTAGCAAAAGAACGAATCCGTTTGGCGTTAAGGGTTGCAAAAGCGGAATTAGATTTGGCATTAAAAACCGCTCAAGCGTCCGATATGTCAACACAAGATCAAATCGACAACATCAAAAGATTAAAAGGTGAAATTCAAGGTTTCGAAAATGAGTTGGCAAACACCGAAGGAACGGGCGGATTTATGAATAAAATGTTGTTCGGAACAAATGAAGAAGACGGCGGCGCGTTTACGGGTGAAGATTTAGTCAATTCAATTCAAATGTCATTGTCGGTTGTTGACGATATAATGACGGGTTTTAATGAGTTACAACAAGAACAATTGAACGCGCGTTTGGGTGTGATACAAGGTGAAAAAGAAGCAGAAGTCAAAGCGTATGAAAATTCCGCAGAATTTGAAGTTGCAACGGAAGAAGAACGCGCAACAAAAATTGAAGAAATAGAGAAAAAACACGACGACGCAATGTTGGCGTTAAAAATTGAACAATTCAAAAAAGATCAGAAATTACAAATTGCACAAGCAATAATCGGTGGCGCACAAGCCGTGTTGGGAATTTTGAAGGGTGAAGCAACGGGAAATGTTATTGCCGACGCGATCATTAAAGGTGTATTAATTGCCGCAACAATAGCAACAACCGCATTACAAATCGCAACGATTAAAGCGCAACAACCGCCAACGGCGGAATTGGGGGGTGTTATGGACGATTCGTTTTTCAAATTGGGCGGAATGGTTTATGGAAAATCACACGCACAAGGCGGTGAAAAATTTAGTGTTGGCGGACGTGTTGCCGAATTAGAAGGCGGCGAAGCGGTAATCAATAAAAAATCAACGGCAATGTTCAAACCTATATTATCACAAATGAATGTTGCGGGGGGTGGACGTAAATTTGCCGACGGCGGATTAGTGTTTTCGGAAATCGATTCATTGGCAACCGAAAATCCCGCATTGAATGCGTTGGCGGAAAACATCAACAATCAACAAGTGTTGTTAGTTGAAGCGGACGTCACGGCGTCACAAAAAGCCGTTAAAAATATACAATCAAGAATTTCATTTTAATAAAACAATGTTCATAGTAGATAAACAAACACAACAAAAAAGAATGTCCATTTGTAGAAAATGCGAACACATATCAAAAAAGTTTTTACGATTGTTTAATCGCGAATCGTGTTCAATTTGCAAATGTTTATTGAGTGCAAAAACAAGTGTCACAAAAGAATTTGACGGAAAATGCCCGATTCAAAAGTGGTAAAATGTGGTATTAAGTGGTAAAATAAACATATATTTGTTAAAAAAAACTTATATTAATGACATTACCAATAGCGAAAAAAACTATTTTTGACAAAATGGGAAACAAACAAACCGAAATCGCCGATCAAATTTTAGGCGAAGACAAAAAAGAAATTCAACGTCTAATGAAACTTTTTATTTCAAGACGTGACGCACGGGGTGCGTGGCAAATTCCACGTAAAGAAGGCAACGAATTATTTGTTTATTTTCAAAAATATGTCGATCCAAAAGCAACGCCCAACATTTTTGGTTGTGGTGGGTGCGCAAAAAAAATGGTGGATTTTATGTTTTCCATTTATAGAATATGGCAAAACCAAACAAAATAAAATTTGTAGTCAATTTCATTGACATAATATGGGACGAAGTGCAAACGCGTTTCGGTGAATTCGCGACGCCAAAAGACGTTGTTTATCATTTAGCCGAACGCGGATTGATTGAGCCGACAAGGGTTAGAAATTATTTGATCATAATTGATTTCGATAAAATTTTAAGGAAAAACAAAGGACACGTCACGCATACTTTTATGGATTTGTCAATAAAATACGATTTGTCAGATCGTCAAATTCAAGGTATTGTCTATAAATACCGCCCAAAATTCACCAAAAACGAAACAATTTTGGGTGATTACAAGATAAAAGTTAAGGAAAACCACAAGAAAAACAAAAAAATTAAAAGAAATTACGTGTTGTAAGTGGTTGATTTACAAGGGTAAAGAACAATAATTACATTTTTTTTACACATTTAATGAAAAAAAGTTTGGCGGAATGAAAGTTTATTGTATCTTTACACTATAATTGAAACGGCAATAATGCCACAAACCAAAAAAAACCACATAAAATGACAAATCAAGATTTCATCAACACGATCAACGAAAGTTCAACAAGATTAAAAAATTCAGTAAACGGAACAAATAGACGTTTAGTAAAAGAAATTTCAAAAGACGATTTCAAAAATTCAAACGAATTAAAAGAAATGTTTTCATACTATTGTTCAAGCGTATTAGAGCGTAAAATCAAAAATTGTGAAAATTGGGGACGTATATATACGGAAGAAGTGGACGCGGATTCAAATTATGGACGCCCATTTAATTTCTATTATGAATTTGTTTGTAAAGACGGATTAAAATTGATCAACAAATTAGAAACAACAACATCAATTCATAGTGGCGGATTTCAAAGAATTGATATTTTACCGATCGACAATTGGACAATGGAAAACGGAAAACCAACAAGACACAACGCAAAAGAATATGTTATGAAAATGGATAAGTTCGAATTTGCAGATATGGACAAACCCGCGAGAATTTCAAAATCAAGTGAAGGAAGAAAATTCATTACAACAAATTTGAAAAATCAGTTTGTTACGGATATGTAAAAAACCAAAAACAACATTAAAAGACACGGGCGAACAACCCGTGTTTTTTTATTCTCATTTTTTCGTAAAACAAATTTTCACTAATTGTATTTTTGCCGTATGCAGAAGAAGAATTGGTTTGAAATACAAAATGAAGCAACGTCGCCAAAAGCGGACGTTTACATTTATTCGGAAGTTGGCGGACACGACGTGAACGCGAAAACATTTATTGACGAATTGAAATCAATTGGAAACAAAGAAATTGACGTTCACATTAATTCATTGGGCGGATCAGTATTCGACGGATTAGCAATTTACAACGCATTAAAAAACCATTCGAAAAAAGTTACAACAAAGGTTGAAGGGATCGCGGCGTCGATTGCAAGTGTTATCGCAATGGCGGGTGACACAATAGAAATGGCGGAAAATTCATTGTTTATGATTCACAATCCATTTGCAATGAGTGGTGGCGACGCAAACGAATTAAGAAAAACCGCAACGATATTGGATAAAATCAGAAATGAAATTGCGGACATATACGCGTCGAAATCAAATCACAAGGCGGATCATTATATTAATTTAATGGACGTCGAATCGTGGTTTAATTCAAGCGAAACATTAGAATTGGGATTGATTAATGGTATAACACAACCAATGAAAATCGAAAACAATTATGACGTTTCAAAGTTTACAAATATATCAAGTGATAAAATCAATAAAATTATTAATCAATCAAAAACAATAGTTATGGCGGAAAATACGCAAAATGAAGTTGTTGAAAACAACAATGAAAATCCAACGAATGACGCAAGTTTAATTGGAAAAATCAAATCAATGTTAGGTGTTTCAAATGAACACGAAGAAGGACACGACGAATCAGTTGCAGAAGAAACGGATTGGGCGAAAACTTATGAAGAAATGAAAGATCGCGTTAACAATTTAGAAGACGCCGTTCATAGAATCGAAGAAGCAATGGGAATGAAGGAAGAAGAAATCGAGAACAAAACAAAAGAATTAGAAGTTGCCAAAGAAGAAATCAAAAACAAGGTTGAAGAATTGGCAAAAGTAAAAGCGGGAAAAACGGACGTAACGGCAAACGTTGATCCGTCAGTAAACGCAGAAAACGCAGTTGATCCAAACGCGGCATTTTTTAACGCAATGGTGAAATCAATTCAAAGACGAGCATAACAAATAAAAAATAATCAATAACATTAAAAAAATTAGAAAATGGCAAACGTAGCATTAGACAACATTAGCGCAACGTATTCGGGCGCAAATTTTAACGAATTGTTTTTAGAGCCGCTATTTAGGGATAGCGACATAATGCAATTTAGAGTAATTCCAAACGTAAAACACAAAATGAATCTTTACACGGCGGACGCATTGTCTTGTATCGTGAAAAAATACACAACGTGTGGTGGTGCGGAAAGTGGATCATTCAATGTGAATGACAAAGTAATAACGGCGGGTAGAATGAGAGTTGCAGTTTCTCAATGTCAAGACGCATTTTTCGGAACATATCTTGAAGAATCATTCAAAAGTGGTGTTAACGTGTTCAATTTAGAAGGAACACAATTAATGGACACAATTTTAGCAAATGTTAGACAAGGAATTTCGGCAGACGTTACACGTTTAGCGTGGTGGGGTGATACAGAAGATACAAGCGCAAACGCACAATGTTATGATTCAACAAACGGGTGGTGGAAATTGTTTATTGCAGACGCTACAATCAACGGAAGAAAAACAACAATTGCAAATTCGGGCGCATTTGCGGCGGGTGACGCGATCACGGCATTACGTGCAATGTGGACGGCATCACCAAGCGCATTGCAAGGTGTAGCAAACAACGAAAAAGGAATTTACGTTTCAAGATTAATGTATGACGATTATTTAACGTCATTAGAAGATTTAGGAAACGCGGAAGGATTTTCACAATTAGTTGACGGATCAATCAAGGTTTATTTTAGAGGTGTTGAGGTTATACCAATGTATGATTGGGACGTTGCAACGGCGCAATTATCAAAGACGGACGACGTAAGGGCGGCGTATGTTGCAAAACAAAATCTTGCAGTTGGAACAGACACAAACGATCCCGAAGGTGAAATGAAAATGTTTTACGACGATTTAACGGAAAAAGTTTACGTAAGAGCATATTTCAAATTAGGTGTTCAGTTTTTACACGATTCGTTAGTTCAAATAGGTTATTAATCAATAAAAAAAATTAAGATATGGCAATTACAGGAGGACATAACGTAGTTTGTTGCGATAGGAACAGACGTGGCGGATTAAAAGCAATACATTTAGCAAATACGGACGACATAACATCATTCACGGCGGACACAACGGCGGGATCGCACGGCTATACGGCGGTTGTTATGACGGGCGCGGCTCTTTTTTACAAATGGGAATTTGACAGAGGAAGCGCGGGTTTTACGGCAAATGCAACGCGTGAAAACGGATCAACATTAATTGAAGTTTCATTAGAATTTTACATTCCAAAAGTAACGGGCGAAGTTAACCACGATTTAATGGAGTTAGTGACGTCTTGTGGAATTACGGCAATCGTTGAAAGTTACGCGGACGATTGCAATGATCCCGCAATTACTTATAAATTCGTATTAGGTTGGGACGAAATTTTTGAAGAAACGGCATATATGGAATTCACAAGTGGTGAAGAATCGACGGGTGTTGGTTTGCAAGACGCAAACGGAACGGCAATCACGATCACGACACAACAAGGTGAATACCCAAGAGCATTCACGGGAACAATTCCCGTTTAATTCTTAACACATTAAGAATATAGCGTTTTATTCAAAATTGTTTGAATTCAAATTAATTGGGGACATATAAACGTGTTCCCAATTTTTTTTGAAATAAGTTCGAAGAAATACAATTATTTTGTATTTTTAACAAAACAAAAAATTAAGAAATAATGGCAAAATATAAATTACACAAAGACGTTGCGGGTGCGAAAAGTTTTAGATATAACGGGACGAAATACGAAACACATTCCGTTGATCAAAAGACATTAAAAAAATTATTCAAAGACGGATTCGAATATGTAAGTGAAACAAAAGAATCTAAAAAATCACCTAAAAATGCGCAAAAAGAAACAAACGACAACGCAGAAGATTAAAACGGCGGGAAAAAAATTGGGTTTCACAAAATTTGACGTGATCAATTTAGGTGTTCCCGAAAAAATCCGCGAATCCGTAGATCTTAAAAGTATTAGAACGCCGTTCATTCCGTTTGGTGACGATAACTTATTTCCACAATTTCTTGCAGAAGTGCAAAGGCAATCGCCAACACACCGAGCAATTTTGGGACAAAAAAAGATTTTATCGATCGGAAAACAATTCCATTCGGAATCGGACGCCGTGCAATCTTTTATAAGTGACGCAAATTCGGACGGCGATTCAATGCGTGAAATTTACGGGCGATTAATGAATGATTATTATTCATTTGGAAATGCTTATTTGCAAGTTGTAAAATATGAAGGCGGAATCAATTTATTTCATATAGACGCAACAAAATGTCGTGTTTCAAAAAATCAAGAACACATTTGGATTCACCCCGATTGGGCGAAATACGGATCGTCAAAAAATGACGCGGTTGTTGTTCCCGTTTACCCAAATTTTGAAAAAAACACGGCAATAATTCAATTCAAAGATTATGAGCCGACATTTAATTATTACGGATTGCCCGATTTTGTGGCGGCGTTGGAATGGTTGGCGATAGATTGGGAATTACAAAATTACAATCATACAAAATTCAAAAACAATTTTACGCCAAGCGCGATCGTTGAAATCAACGGCGATATGGGCGAAGAAGAAGCGGAAAAATTAGTCAAAGACGCACAACAAAAATGGACGGGAAAAAACAACAATTCAAAGATTTTGTTTTTAGTTAAAAACGGCGACACGTCACCCGCAAATGTTACATTATTGGGTGACACAAAAGACGGATCATTTATGGAGTTGCAGAAGTTAACGTCACAAAATATAATTACCGCGCATAGGTGGCAACCCGCAATGAGTGGAATAGTAAGTTCGGGAAAATTAAGTTCAACGGGAAATGAAATTCGCGTTGCGTGGGAAATGGTAATGGGAACAATTATCAAAGACGTTGAAGAATTGATTTTCGGAAAAATACAACGTGTTATTGCAGAAAATACAAGTTTACCAATTGACGATTTCCAAATCATATATGAGCCGCCCGTTTCGTTTTTGTCGGACATTGTGCCGTCCCAAGTTTTAACGATCAACGAACAACGCGAAGTGTTAGGATTCGAAGCAACGGAATTCGGCGATCAAATGTTAACTAATAAAACATCAAAATAATATGGCAATTGAAAATAATTATTTAGGATATGATCCATTAATAAGTGCCGCGCAAACAATACAATATGCGTTTACGAATCAAAACACCGATCCCGCGTTAATTAGTGACAATTTGATTCAAATGGCGGAATTTGCACATTTGAAATCAGCGATCGGATCGGATTTTTATTTGCATTTGAAAAAGATTTTCAATTCAACACCGATTGGAACACCAACAACCCAAGAAACAAATTTTTTGGCGGAATGGTTAATTCCAACGTTTGCGTGGTTTGTTAGATTTGAAGTAATAAACGAAATACAAGACAATTCAACGTCAAGCGGTATCGTTTCGGCAATTCCCGATTTTTCAAAAGTTGTGACGCCAAAAGAATTGAACGTTTACAAACAAGATACATACCGACGTGGAAACGTTATGTTACAAGCAATGATCGAATTTTTGGATAAGAACGCAAGGGAGTTTCCCGAATACAAATCGTCAAGTTCGGTTGATTGTGGCAATACAAAAACGGGTGTGTCAAAACAACACGGAATGATTATTTATTAAATTATGCCATTACCAACGCCAAACAAAGAAGAAACCAAAGACAAATTCGTTTCACGTTGTATTGAAAACGACGTAATGAATGACGAATTCCCAAATTTGACACAACGAATTGCGGTGTGTGTTTCACAATGGGACAATAAAGACAAAAAACAAACAACAAAAAAAGAAAAATAATGAGTTCAAATCTACATAAAGATCTAATCGACGCACAATTGCACGTTCCAAAAGGTTTTGAATTTGCGGCAAATAGCACCAAATTAACAAAAGACGCGTCGGGAAATTTAGTATGGGCGGCGGACACGGCGGGTGGTGTTACATCAATAATTGCGGGAACAAACATTTCAATTTCACCAAGTAGTGGAACGGGGGACGTAACAATTAATTCAACGGCTACAAGTCAAGACACGCACGAACAATCGTTTCGCGGTTGTATGAATTATGTTGCACCAAAAGAAAAAGCGGCAATGAACAATTATTTTATTCGTCAATTGGGTTGTCGTGAAATAAGAATTTCGGACAATTCACACGCAACGGACACGGGAAGCGCATTGACAACAATTACATTGTCGCCGTTACAAATTATCACCGCCGCCGAAAAAATTGTGAAATCAAATGAAACATTAGATGGATTCAATGGAATTATTAATTCCAACGTCAATGTAAACATCAGTTTCGCATTATTCAAGGCGAATGGTTGTAAAGAAGGAACGGATTTACGCGAAATGACATTATTACATCAAGAAGCGTTGTCATTAAAAGTTGGGACAAATTGTTTTTCAAGTAATTTGAATCTTCCGTTACTTGCTCAAGATATGATCATTCCCGCAATTCAAATAATCGGAACGGCGGATATTCAATATGTTGCCAATCTTATATTCAAAAACTAAAATTTAGAAATGGAAAAAGTAATCGCAGTTTGTCAAAAAATTTGTCCAATGACAATTTCAATCAACGCGGTTGCGGTGGGTGTTTCTTTATCAGATATTGAATTAATCTTGAAATTGGCGTCGTATAGTGTGGCGATCATTTGGACAATTATTAAAGTGATCAAAGAATTAAAAGAATGGAATTCCAATGTCAAAACGTAACGGGAAAAACAAAGTTCGATTAGATTTTTTGAATCAAATTAACGCGATCGATAAGCGTTTGAAAAAAAAGAAAATCCGCGAAAATGAATCAGAAACCGCCAAATTAATTTCACAAAGAAATTCGATCAAATCTAAATTAAAAACAAGCGGTTAACCAATTATTGCGTTATTAAGGTGAAACAAATTTTTAGTTTTGCCGTATGTCTAAAGATTACGAATATCTAATTATTCATTGCACGGCAACAAAAGAAGGCGTCGAAATAAAACCACAACAAATTGTTGATTGGCACACGGGCAAAAATGGGCGTGGTTGGACGCGTGTTGGATATTCGGATTTAATTTCATTAGACGGAACATTGCACAATTTACATTTCGCAGACGGAACAAATCCGTTTGACGATAAAATCGAACACGCAGAAATGACGTGGGGTGTTCGTGGCAAAAATTCAGTTTCAAAACACGTTTGTTATGTTGGCGGAGTAGAAAACAAAAGAACAAATGGAAAATACAAAGCCAAAGACACACGCACAAAAGAACAAAAATACACGTTGGAAATCTACATTAAACACGAAATTTTGCGAAATCCAAACATTAAAATTGCGGGACATTATCAATTTTCAAATAAAGCGTGTCCGTCATTTAATGTGCAAGATTTTTGCCGTGAAATTGGATTGCCAATGAAAAACGTAAAATACTAAAAGAATAAAATTATGATAAAATCAATACTATCAATGATAAAAGGAATTTTGAATGAAATTAACGAATTAATCAATTCAATGTTTGGGATCTTAAAATCAAAACGCGCATTACTTACAACAATAATGATCGTGAGTTGGTTTATTTTCGGAATTAAAGGGATCGAAAACGGAACAGATATGGGGGAATTCGCGGCTTATTTTGCGGCATTGTCACCATTTATAATTGGTTACATATACGGCGAAACGAAACGTCCGAGTGGATCGCCAATGGAAAATGAATGTTGTAAAAAATAACATATTAATAGTAATATCATTAATTCTTTTTTCGGGTTGTTGTGCGTTAAAATCACCCGTTAAACGATACGAATGTCAGAAACAACGGGCGTCGGAAAAAATTATTGTTTTAACAAGAAAATTTCCCGAATTAATACAACCAACGGACACGATCCGATTGTCGGACACAATAAAAACACAAAGCGTTGAAGTTGACACGTCTTTTGTTTTTGACACAAAACACGACACAATTATTGTCGAAAAAGAAAAATTAACGATTCGTTATGTTAAAACGGATTCATTGATTTATTTAACGGGTGAATGTGAAGGGGACACAATTTACATTGATCGTGAAATTCCGATCAAACAAATTGTTATTGAGCAACCGCCAATTTCTAAAAAAATTAAGGAATGGGCGTTTGTTGCATTATTGGCGTTGATCGTCTTTTATTTTGTTAAACGAAAATTGAAGTTTTGAAATTAAAAAATCCAAAACAATTTCGCCCACATTGGGATTTGTCATTGCAACCCGTAATTAATCAAATTCGTAAATTTCCGAAGCACATTCAAAAACACGTTTTACAATTAGCGGTTAAAGCGGCAAACACGGGAAATGAAATTTCATTTGAAGAAAACAAAAGTGGCGCAATAATAGAAACGCCGCGATCGTCAAGAATTAAAACAATTAGCGATTTGATCAAACATTGTCAAATTGATTTGGACGTTTGGGAAGTCGAACGATATGTCGTGAACAAATGGGAAGTCGGATCGAATATCGAAGGAACGATCATTGTTGAGCCATTATTTCAAATTAAAGCGTGGTTAAAAAAACACAATGACATTCTTAATTTCAAAAGATTAAGAAATGAATTGATTTCAGAAATTAAAGATTATTCGCCCAAATACCCGAAAATTGATTATCAAAAAATTGAAAACGGGCAATTGTTAGAAATTAACATTTTTGATTTACATTTTGGAAAATTATGTTGGGGATTAGAAACGGGCGACAATTACGACACTAAAATTGCCGCAAAACGTTTTTTAAGCGCAATTAACGCATTAATTAAACGTTCAGAAGGGTATAACATCAAACGCATTGTTTTTCCCATTGGAAACGATTTTTTTAATTCAGATACACGAATGAATCAAACAAGCGCGGGAACGCCACAAGATGAAGACGTCCGATGGCAAAAAACATTCAAAGCGGGACGGGAATTGTTGATCAAAGGAATTGATTTATTGGCAAAGATTGCGCACGTTGACGTTGTAGTTGTTCAAGGAAACCACGATTGGGAACGATCATTTTATGTTGGCGACGTGTTATCGTGTTGGTATCACAACAACCCAAATGTTGACGTTAACAATGATCCAACACCGCGAAAACATTATAAGTTCGGAAATTGTTTGGTTTCATATACACACGGGAACAACGAAAAAATCGCGGATTTGCCGTTATTGGTTGCGTCAGAAGTTCCGAAATTGTGGGCGAATACAAAGTTTCGCGAAATACACATTGGACATTTACATCACAAAAAAGAAATTAAGTTTATGTCAACGCAAGAACACAAAGGAATTGTAATTCGTTATATGCGATCATTAAGCGGAACGGACGCGTGGCATAATCTAAAGGGTTACAAGGGCGCAATTCAAGCGTGTGAAGCGTTCATTTGGGACGAAAACGAAGGTATGATTTGCCAATTTTCACACAATTTGATCAATTAATTTTGTTGTTTCTTATCAGATAATCAAAAAAAGATTCATTTTTTATGCAAAAAAGTTTGGTGGAATGAAAATAAGTTGTATCTTTACACCATAATTGAAACACGAAGTTTCAATGAAAACCAAAAAAAACCACATAAAATGAAAAATTGGATCAACACATTAATCGAAGAAAAAGGATTAAACATTCACACAACAATTGACGTTGAAGGAAAAAGCGGATTAAACATTATTCCATTGGGCGTTGTTGTTGAACACATTTTGATCGCACCACAACACGAACAAAACCAAATCAAAAATACATTAGTAAAAATCGATTTTCACAACGGCGACGTTATGCATTTTTTTACTTTTTTAGCGAAAGCAATAGCACGATAATTAAAAACGGGCGGGTGTGATTCCCGCCCATTAAAAAACAAACAAAATGAAAAATTTATTATCAGTAATCAAAAATCTATTTACAAGACATCAAATAATCGAAACAATTAAATTGCCAACGGGAATTGTTTGTGTTCATTCATTGGACACGTGGCGTGGTGTCGTAACTATTAAAACAATTTAATTATGACAAAGCAATTCCATTACAAAAACCAAAAATCCGTTCCGTCACAAAAAACGGGTGGGACAATGTATTATTTGTTTTTCAATGACGGCGAACGTTCATTTCGAACGTGTGTCGATTCGGGTTATCGAAATTTCGCAAAATGGGAACGTCTAATTAAAAACGCAACACGTGGTGACATTGTAAACGGATTGCGTGTTGTTGGAAACGGAATCATTGACGCGGATTCAAACCCGCGTTACGGCGGAAACATTTATGAAAAATAATTGCATTATATGAAACTAATTTATTAAATTTGTAAAACCAAAAAACAAAACTTATGGAAAACAAGGAAATTCAAAATCAAGTTGAATCAGAAGAAAAATCAGAATCAACACCAACCACAACCAAAACAAATCGTGAAAGATTAAAAGAAATGTTCATTCATTACGGATTAAACAAAGAAGACATTTTCAAACACAAGACATTCGGATTTGTGATCGTAACACGAACGGGAATTGAAAAAATAATGTCACACGACAACATTAAATTAGATTATGAAGTTGTTGTTTGTGAACGCGATTTCGCGGCGGTGAAATGCACGGCAACAATGGAAACCGAAAATGGCAATGTTAGAATTCCAACGTATGCAACCGCACAACCCAAGAATTGTCAATCGACATATTATTTGGAAATGGCGGAAAAAAGATCAAAAGCACGTGCCGTGTTACAAATTACGGAATTTTATTCGTTAGGCGTTTATTCAGAAGTTGAGGCGGACGAATTCAAAAAAGAAAACAATTAATTAATCAAAAAAAAAGTTATGTTAAAAATCATTTTGTCAATTATTGCGTTAATCCTTATCGGGTTTTTTTTAGTCGTTAGTTATGCAAACGGCGTAATTCGTGGATTAAAATTAATGTCACGCAAAGACGTTAAAAGAACAAATTTGGAAAAAGTAATAATCAAAAAAGTTTTTCAAACCGACGCGAATGTTGATCCGTTTATTTATTCGTTATATGTTCAACACGAAATGGACACGAATAATGAGTATTTCAAAAAGAAAATTATTTCCGATCGCGAAATTGAAGAAACCGCCAAATTAAACAAGAAGAAAAAAGCGACAAGAAAATCAAACAAGAAAAAAAGTGCAACAAAAAAATCAAAATAAGGAATTAGAAAATTTCATTGACGATTTATTGGACGACGTAGAAGATCCGATCGTTTTTGAAACGGGCGCGTTTGGATATATGGGTTTTATTGAATCATTAATTTTGAATTCATTGAACACGTGTGAAGAACAATCAAGATTGATTAATTCATTGGAAACAATGCGGAAATCAGAAATGGACAAGTTATGCGCGGAATTAAAAGAAATACAAAACCATAGGGATTGCCGCGAACAATTCCGCGAAATGTGTAAACGCGGCGTCTTTAATTAAACAACAAAAAAAATCAGATATGAAAAAAGACAATGAGTTTTCCCGAACGTTAAGATTTCACGGGGTTTCAAAACGTGAATT
>Ga0163179_10000408_pt1 | contig 31106 bp, 27 predicted proteins | sample AtlANTMetagenome_FD_109643 | JGI IMG/M metagenome (GOLD analysis project Ga0163179, IMG submission 109643) | Marine eukaryotic phytoplankton communities from the Atlantic Ocean - Atlantic ANT 2 Metagenome | ecosystem: Environmental > Aquatic > Marine > Oceanic | place: North Atlantic Ocean... | reverse complement strand
TAAGAGCCGCGGAATTAGTAAGTGGTAAATATAGAAACAAAATAAATGTGGCAACAATGCTTGGACAATCAAAAAATGTCTTTCAAGCAGAAATAGATGCTGCATGTGAATTAATTGACTTTCTAAAATTCAATGTTCAGTTTATGTATGAGATATACAATAAACAACCAGAATCATCTAAAGGAATCTGGAACAGAATCGAGTACCGACCTTTAGAAGGATTTGTCTTTGCTGTTACTCCTTTTAATTTTACCTCAATAGCTGCTAATTTATGTATTGCACCAGCACTAATGGGAAATACAATTGTTTGGAAACCCTCTGATAGTCAGATTTATTCTACAAAAGTAATTATTGATTTATTTAAAGAAGCTGGATTACCAGATGGTGTAATCAACATAATTTATACTGAACCGGTAATGACAGCAAAAACAATATTTCAACACACTAATTTTGCGGGAATTCATTTTACTGGGTCTACAATGGTTTTTAAAGAAATTTGGAAAAGTATCGGAAATAATATCCATAGTTACAAAAACTATCCTAAAATTGTAGGAGAAACAGGTGGGAAAGATTTTATCATATCACATAAGTCGGCCAACACGAAAGAATTAGTTACAGCTTTGATAAGAGGAGCATTTGAATATCAAGGACAAAAATGTTCTGCAGCATCTAGAGCATACCTTCCTAAAAGTAAATGGGACAAAATACAAAAAGAATTGTTAAAAGAACTGGCGAGTATCTCCATAGGAGATCCCCGAGACTTTACTAATTTTATGAATGCTGTAATCCATGAAAATTCATTTGACAAATTAGAAAAAACCATTAAAAAAGTTAAGAAAGACAAAGACTCAAAAATAATTTTTGGTGGGAAATGTGATAAATCAAAAGGATACTTTATAGAACCAACAGTTATTCTAACAAAAAATATAAATTATTTCACTTTGGAAGAAGAATTATTTGGACCTATACTAACTATATATATCTATAAAGACCAAGAATTTGAAAAAGTTATGAAATTGATCAACGAAAAATCTAAATACGCTCTAACCGGCTCCATCTTTGCAAATGACAGAGGTGTTGTTGTGAAAGCGCTGAACGATTTGAAATTAGCGGCAGGGAATTTTTATATCAATGATAAACCTACAGGAGCAGTGGTGTCACAACAACCATTTGGAGGAGCAAGAAATTCAGGGACAAATGATAAAGCTGGATCATATTTAAATTTACTTAGATGGGTATCACCACGAACTATTAAAGAAAATTTATACCCCGACACAAATTATAGATATCCTTTTTTAGAAAAATGATAAAGAAAATCAAAAACTTTTACAAAAAAATACCAAATTGGATAAAAAATAAATATCTAATATCAGGATTTTTATTCTTCATATGGATTTCTTTTTTTGATATAAATTCAATTCTAACCCAGATAGAAAAAAGAAAAGAAATTCAAAAAATAGAACATGATGTACAATACTATAGTGATGAAATAAAAAAAGACAAGGAAATTATTAAAATACTTTCACAAGATTCACTAACACCAATGCTAGAGAAACACTTGAGAGAAAAGTTATTTTTTTCAAAAAAAAATGAAGAAGTCTTTATTATTGAAAAGAAATGAAATCTAAACTATTTTTCAACAAAAGTTCTTTCCCATCACAAACAAAAAAAAAATGGAGTGAGAACTTTGGGAACAAACAACAGAACACCTATGAAGGAGTAAAGTATGATCCTATATATTTTAAGGAAGAAATAAATAACACAACTACATTTAATAAAGGTGGCGACTGGGATATTAATGTTGAAATAAAAATTAAAACAGAAAAAGAAGCAAATCAAGAGGCGTTAAATCTATTAAAGTTCGGTGTTAATTCAATTTGTTTTTTAAATTTCAAAAACCATGATTTAGACAAGATACTAAAAGACATTCAAATTGAAATCTTACACATAAGCTTTAAAGATTTTCATAACCAAGAAGTAATTATAAAACAGTTAACTTCTATTGCGAAAAAAAGGTCAATTTCAACAAAAAAATTACAAGGATCTTTTTACAATAATTCTATTGTTGAAAAAGATTACAAAAAATATATTAAATCATTCCCGAATTATCACTTTATTGAAGTGAAATTAAAGTCTTTTGAAGATGTCCATAAAATTGAAAAAAATATACATATTAAACACATATTATTCACATATGAACCTACTAATCTAATATTCTGGGAAATAAATAAGTTAAGATCTTTAAGGATAATACTAGAAAAAAAATTTCAACATCGTCCCTACATTGAATGCTTTATAAAGATAATAGAAAAAAAAACACATCCCTTAATAGAGTCCTGTGTAAGATCAATAAGTTCAATTTTAGGTGGATGTGATAGGATAACAATAAAATCTGAACTTAGAAATGAAATAACCATTCAACAACAACAAATTTTAAAACACGAAGCTTTTTTAGACAAAGTCTCTGACAGTCTACATGGAAGTTATTACATAGAAAAATTATCTGAAAACCACACACAAGAAAGTGAAGAATCACTCATGTCAATAAAAAAAACAAATGATTATTGGGAGTCAATAGAGGGGATACCCTTACAAAAAAAATATTACAAAAAAGATTTGGCAAATATTAAACACTTAAAATATGGCTTGGGAGAACCACCATTTTTAAGAGGTCCTTATGGAACAATGTACCGAGGAAAAAAATGGACAATAAGACAATATGCTGGATTTTCTACTGCAGAAGAGTCTAATAAATTTTTCAAACAAAATCTTCGTTCTGGACAAAATGGTTTATCAGTTGCATTTGACTTACCGACACATAGAGGTTATGATTCAGACCACGAACGTGTGATTGGTGATGTTGGGAAAGCTGGGGTTGCAATAGATAGTATAGAAGATATGGAAATTCTTTTCAAAGATATTGATTTAGAGAAAACATCTGTTTCTATGACAATGAATGGAGCAATCATTCCAATTATGGCATTTTTTATTGCTATGATTCAACAAAAAAACATACCATTAAATAAAATTAGTGGTACAATTCAAAATGATATTTTAAAAGAATTCATGGTACGTAATACATATATATATCCCCCTAAACCATCTATGCGTATTGTGAGTGACATATTTAAATATGTCAGTAAAAACATGCCTAAATTTAATAGTATAAGTGTGAGTGGATATCATATGTTAGAAGCTGGGGCAAGTGCTGATATTGAATTAGCTTACACTCTTTCAGATGGATTAGAATATGTGAGAACTGGTTTAAAAGCGGGTTTAAAAATAGATGATTTTGCACCAAGATTATCATTTTTTTGGGGGATAGGAATGAATTTTTTTACAGAGATTGCAAAAATGCGGGCAGCTAGAGTATTATGGGCAGAGATGATACAATCATTTAATCCAAAAAATCCTAAATCAATGATGTTGAGATCACATTGTCAAACATCTGGCTGGAGTTTAACGGCACAAGAACCAGAAAATAATATAACAAGAACAACGGTAGAAGCTGTTGCTGCAGTAATGGGGGGAACACAATCACTACATACAAACGCATTGGATGAAGCCTTAGGTTTACCAACAAATTTTTCAGCAAAGATTGCAAGAGATACTCAATTGTTTCTACAAAAAGAAACTGATCTTTGTCACATTATTGATCCTGTTGGGGGTTCATATTATATTGAAAAATTAACACATGATATCAAAGAAAAGGCTAAAAAACATATCAAAGAAATAGAAAATGTTGGGGGTATGTTAAAAGCTATCGAATTAGGAATTCCAAAACTAAAAATTGAAGCTGCAGCGATAAAAAGACAAACAAGTATTGATAATGCAAACAACCTAATCATAGGTTTAAATTGTTTCAATTTTAAAAACAAAACTAAATTAGAGACATTAGAAATCAATAATCAAAAAGTTCGAAAAGAACAATTGAAAAAATTAAAAAAATTAAAAAAATACCGAAATGAAAAACGTGTCAAAAAATGTCTAGATTTATTGTCAAAAGGATGTACTTCTAAAAATGAAAATTTATTAGCTTTAGCTATAGATGCTGCGAAAGAAAAAGCTACATTGGGAGAGATAAGTATGGCTTGTGAAAAGATATTCGGTAGATATCAAGCAACCACAATGATTAATTCTGGAGTGTATGCAATGGAACAAAAACAGAACACCGATTTTTTATTAATCCAACAATTAACTAATGACTTTGAAAAAAGAAATGGAAGACGTCCAAGAATCTTAACAGCAAAAATAGGACAGGATGGACATGATAGAGGAATCAAAATCATATCAACCAGTTTCTCAGACATGGGTTTTGATGTTGATATTGCACCACTTTTTCAAACCCCTAAAGAAATAGCAAAACAAAGTGTTGAGAATGATGTCCATATTGTTGGTGTCTCATCACTAGCAGGTGGACATAAAACACTCATAAACGAACTCATAAACGAATTAAAAAAATTACAGGCGGAAGAAATCATTATTATTGTAGGTGGTATTATTCCAGAGAAAGACTATACTTATTTAACTAAAATAGGTGTGAAAAAAATATTTGGACCTGGAACTATTATTACAGAGGCTGCTATTGATATTTTAAAAGAATTATCATAATGGGAGTAGAAGAATATTTGAAAGGATTACGTGCAAACAACAGATTCATTTTAAGTAAAGCTATAACATTAATAGAAAGTACCTTACCTATAGATCGAAAAAAAAGTTTACAATTAATAGAAAAATGTGTCCCCTTTAAGCAAAAAAGTATTCGACTTGGAGTAAGTGGAACACCTGGAGTTGGAAAAAGTACATTTATCGAAGCTCTTACGGTTGAATTATTGAAAGAAAATCACAAAATTGCCATCTTAACAATAGATCCAACTAGTACAATTTCAAAAGGAAGTATTTTAGGAGATAAAACTCGAATGTCAAAGTTAACAAAAGAAAATTCGGTGTTTATTAGACCCTCACCAAGTAAAGGTGAACTTGGAGGAGTTTGTAACACTACCAAAGAAACTATAAACTTATGTGAAACTGCTGGATATGATATTATTATTATTGAAACTGTTGGGGTTGGACAATCTGAAATTCTTGTAGAATCTATGACAGATTTCTTTTTATATCTAACTCTTGTGGAGAATGGGGATGAATTACAATTTATTAAAAAAGGAGGTCTTGAGATTAGTGATGTTATTATACTTAATAAGATAGACTTAAACACAAAAAAAGCTAAAGTTGTACAATCACTATTAGAAAATCATCTCAAATTATCAAACCATATGAAAGAACAAAAAGTATTTGGTTGTTCGGCGAAAATTAATTTAAATATTAAAAAAGTATGGGCATATATTAAAAAGAAACATCATATAAACGATAAAAAAGGATTAATCAAATCAAAGAGAAAATTGCAAAATTTCTTTTGGTTAAATAAAATAGTGGAAGAAGAATATATGATTGAAAAAAGAAAAGAAATACAAAAAATAATGTTCAATTATAAAAACAGTCCACTTACAAACCCAAGAAAAATAGCCTGTGATATTATCACAAAATTAAAGTAGATTTTCTATGATATCTTCAGTTGATATACCTTCAGATTCAGCTTTATAATTTTTTACTAAACGGTGAGATAATACCCAATTTGAAACTTGTTGAACATCTTCAATATCAGGTGAATACTTTCCCGCTAAAACCGCGTTTATCTTAGCTCCTAAAATAAGGTATTGTGAAGCCCGAGGACCAGCACCAAAACTGAGATATTTATTAACATATTCTAAGGAATTTTTCCGATTCGGTCTTGTTTTATTAACCAACTCAACAGCATATTTTATAACATTATCATTAACAGGAATTTCTAATATTAAATTTTGATATTTTAATACCTCATCTAAAGAAAATAACTGTTTTACATCTTTTAATTGTGACATTGTCGTCTTTTTAACAATATCTATTTCTTCATTAAGGCTAGGATAATCTAAAAATATACTATACATAAACCGATCTAACTGAGCTTCTGGAAGGGGGTATGTTCCCTCTTGTTCTATTGGATTTTGAGTTGCTAAAACAAAAAATGGAAAAGGTAATTTATAATTTTTTCCACCAACTGTAATCCTATATTCCTGCATAGCTTCTAAAAGTGCCGACTGTGTTTTTGGAGGTGTTCGATTTATCTCATCAGCTAATAAAATATTACAAAATATCGGACCATTAATAAATTGGAACTGTCTTTCTTTATCTAAGATTTCACTACCTATAATATCTGATGGCATCAAATCAGGTGTAAATTGAATTCTGTTAAAATCTAATCCTAAAATCTTAGCAACAGTATTAACCAATAACGTTTTACCTAAACCTGGAACCCCAATCAACAAAGCATGTCCCCCTACAAAAATAGTACTTAATATCTGTTTCACTACTGTTTTTTGACCAACAATTATGTTAGATATTTCGTCATTTGCCTCACTATATTTAACAACTAATTTTTCTATTAGTTCTACATCTTTTATATTATTCATTTTCTAATAAATTATTATAAAATTCATATTCTGATAAGTCTTCATAAGAGTGAACATGTAGGTACTGGATTTTTTTCTTATACCATTTTTGTAAAACCTGTTCTTCTTTAATTGTATGATAAGTGTCTTTTAAAAAGGTATAATCTTGTTCTAAGTTCGCGGGATGTTCATCAATCTTATTAACCAATTTAATAATCCTATAAGCCTCCTCACCATTAGGTAATTTAATATATATCGATTCGGTGATATCCCCTATCGATAATTGTTGTATTTCATTATAAACAACAGGATCCAAATCTGAATTTGAAAAAAATGAATTATTGGTTTGAGGATTAATTAATAATCCACTATTATATCGTGTTTCTTTATCTGAAGAATGTGTTTTAGCTGCAACACTAAAAGACAACGTATTATCAATGATTTCTAACCTTAAAGAATCCAAAAAGTATTTTGTTTTTAACAAATCATCATTAGATATTTTTGGAGTCATTAAAATATGTCTAAAATCTATTTCATTTCCACGACGTTCTATTAACTCCGCAACATGATATCCATATTCCGTTTCAAATATCTCAGATAACTCTCCACGACTTAAACCAAAAACAATAGATTCAAATTCTTTTACCAATTGACCTTTTTTTATATTATTATATTGTCCACCCTCTCTAGAAGAACCTGGATCTTCTGAATATAGTATAGCCATAGTAGAAAAATCTGCTCCATTTACTATTCTATTCCTCAAATCCTCTAACTTCTTTAAAGTTTCCTCTAAAGCTAAAGTCGCAGCAACTGGTACTTTTAATATTTGTGAAACTTGAAACTGAGCTGGAATTAAAGGTAAACTATCTAAATTAAAAGAATGAAAATAATTTTGAACTTCCAGGGGAGATACATCAACATTTTTTATTATTTCATATTGCATTTTCTGAATCAGAATTTGATTTTTTATAATTGGTTTCAGTTCTTCAACTAATTTGGGAATTGATTTATTAAAATATTTTTCAACTTTACTTTCTGATCCCAATTGCTCTTGAAAAAACATAATACGTTGATTCACAGAATTTTCTAGCTCAGATGGTTCTATTTGAATACTATCTTGGGCCGCAATATTTAAAAGTATTTTTTGAAAGAACAAGTCCTCAATTATTTGATTTCTTAAATCTTTTTCTGATGTAGAAAATACCCCCTGATTTTGATACTGGGTAACTTGATTATCTATATCACTATGATAAATTACATGATCACCAACTACCGCAAAAATACCATCCACTAATAACTCTTCTTGCGAAAAAGAAGGTGAAACGAAAATGACGAAAAATGTCAAAAATAGATAAGTTTTATTCATAAACTTCAAAATTATTATTAATTATTGCATCTTGTATTAAATCATATTCAATATTATTTATGATTTGTTTTTTTTGTTTATTAATAAGTACTTGTTTAATCAACGAAGATACATATTCTAACGGGGAAGCAGTACCTTTTAGTTTAAAATCTTGTATAAAAAGAAAATATCTATACGTCGAGTCTTCTAGTTCAAACTCACGATTCTTCTCAAAAAAAAGATTCTTCTGGGTTTGATAAGATAATATGGGTAAATCTTTTGAAAAATCTGACCAACTAATCCAATTAACATCTGTTAAGAAAAAACGTTCTGCAAATTGAAGACAGTATTCTTCCACTTTTAATATATCATCTTCATTTGTGGAGTAATAATTTTTTGCCAAAAAATCAATATTAGGGGCTATTTTCTTCACCTTAACATATTGTATTTTTACTAAATCTTCTTTTAAATTAAAATTACTAATATTATTGTTATAATAATCTATTATCAAAGAGTCTGAGATAATCGTATCCAAACGATTCTGAATTAGAATTTGTTTATAATAATGAGTTAATAAAGAGTTTCTATAGACAGTAACCAGACTATCGATAAATAATGGACTCTGTTCAAGATTAAATTCAGCTTTATTTATTAATAACTTTTTTGTTGCCCATTGATTAATAAAATCCTGAAAAAACACAACACTATCAACAAAATGAGGAGAAGAGGGTAACTCATCTAAGTATAGATACTCATTTAAAACTCTAGCAACTTGAACACGATCAACTTCTTTTTCTTGACAAGAAAGAAGAAAAAGAAAAAGAATAAAAAAAATATTTCTACTCAACATGAAAATTACTTCATTTGAGTGTTATATATATTACCTCGCCAACCGAAAAATGTATCTACTGAACTTCCCAATTTTTTAACTGTTATATCAAAAATATCAGAAAATTCAGAGGGTTCAGAGTACGTTTTTTTATCAGATTGGTTATGACGGATATACTGTTTAGTTCCTCCATAATATAAAGGATAGGATTCTATGTATTCACCATCTTTTAATTCTTTTATTTCATCACCAGACAAAATTATTTCTCTTTTTTTAAGTGCCTCCAATACTTTTTCGTCAATAAAAACTGTATGTTTTTCTCTTAATTTCCTCAACCATTCTTGTTCTAAAAAAGATTGATAATCTGAAATCACAATTCCTTTTATTTCAGATAAAAGTTTAAATCTAGAAGGTAACACTTCTGATATATATAGTATTATATTATTATCAGTAAGTATAATGTCATCCTTTTTTAAAAGATTCCAATCTAAACTGAAAACAAAACTATCAATTATAGGATTATCACCAAAACTAAATATAGAATCTTGAATATGTAAATTTAATGTTGAAGTTTTATTAATTTCTTTTAGTAAACTTGCGTCATCTATTTTACCCCATTTTAACTTTCTATTTACTTTATTTAAAGTTCGACTATCATTACAATGGTACATTTTTACATCAAGCCTGTTAGGCCATATATAATTAACTTGATTCTTCATATAATAATCAGAAAGGCCTAACGTATCTTTAATAGCTTTGTCCCACACTTCATCTTTTTGTAGTTGATACATCAAAATTCCATCATGATATTCAGAGTATAATAACCTAAAAGAATCATGTTTTTCTTCTAAATTATTACTTTCCAACTCCAAAATTTTTTGTTCTTTAAACGTGTTATAAAACTGATCTACTATTGTTTTGAAATTTGTTTTCACATTCAATCTAGAACGAAAGTTAGTCAAATAATCAAGGAAATCCTTTTGATAAATATAACGTTCTGATATATCATACATCTCATTAAACAAAAACATAACATGTCCCTTACCATCTATTTTTTTTGATACATCTACTCCATTAAGAAAATCTTCATCAATGATATTATAAAATATTTTTTTGGTGGCTGGATTTTCATAGAAATCCCATTCATTCTTCAAACGATTAACCACAATATTTCTTGTTTTTTGAGATCTCGAATCTCTTTCCACTCGTTTTTTTAAAGACTCTTTCAAATCACTAAATGGTGGTAAAGACTTTTTATCTAATAGTTTAACTATATGCCAACCCAATTCAGTTTCAAAGGGTTGTGATAATGAACCAATTGTATCTAAAGAAAACGCCATTTCTTCAAAACTTTTTACCATTTTATTCGTGCCAAACCATCCTAATTCACCTCCTTGTAAAGCGGATTTTTTGTCATCAGAATATTTTTCTGCCATTATTTCAAAGGATGTACCTATTAAAAGAGAATCATAAATTTCATATATTTTTTCTTTAATCTCTATAGGATCGGATCCTGACTTTTTATCACCCATAAGCAATATATGCGCCACTTTAACCTCTCCTCTCGACAAACGTTTATCATTAACTTTTAAAACATGGTATCCGTATCTTGATTTAACTATATTTGAGATACTACCTACAGGAGTTTCATAGGCCGCTGACTCAAATGGGTAAACCATCTGTAATGCTGAAAAATAACCTAAATCTCCATCATTTTCTTTAACAGAAGGATCTTCAGAAAACTGTTTAGCTAATTTAATGAAATCATCACCTTGATCTAGTTTGGTCTTGATTTTTAAGATCTTATTATAAGCTCTTAAAGTATCTTCCTCTTCAAAATTAGTTTTAATCAAAATATGACTAGCAGAAACCTCAGACTTTAATCTATCATAGGCCTCATCTAATAATTCTTCTGATGCGATTCTATCTGTTAAGTAAGGTTTTACTAATTGTCTTCTATACCCCTCCAACTCTCGAATAAATGTTGGTAATGTATCTAATCCTAATCTCTCTGCTTCAACAACTTTTAATTTAAAGTTCACATATAAATCTAAATATTCTTGCAAAGAATCTTCAAAACTTAAAGTGTCTGTTTCCAATTTATTTTTATAATAATTTTTCAAAAAATCATATACGGAAATTTCAGATTCAGAAACAGATAATAAAATCTTGTCATCTTGAGAAAAAAGATTACAAAACATAAAAATCCAAAAAAAAGATAAAAGTTTATTTTTCATAATTATAAATTTAAATTATCGACGACTATAATTAGGAGCCTCTTTTGTTATTGTAACATTATGTGGATGACTTTCGGTAATACCTGAAGTCGTTATTTTTGTAAAACTAGCTTTTTTCAAATCTGATAAATTTTTAGCACCACAATATCCCATCCCAGATCTAACACCTCCAATATATTGGAATAAAACTTCAGATAGTTTTCCTTTATACGGGACTCTTCCTACTATACCTTCTGGAATCATTTTCTGTACATTTTTACCCTTTTGGAAATACCGATCAGCTGAACCACTTTGCATCGCGTCAAGTGACCCCATACCTCTATAAGTTTTGAATTTTCTGCCCTCATAAATAACAGTTTCACCAGGTGCTTCTTCTAAACCAGCCAATAACGAACCCAACATAACTGATGATGCTCCCGCTGCTAAAGCTTTAACCATATCACCAGAAAATCGAATACCACCATCTGCAATTATAGGTACATCAAACTTATTTCCAATTTTTGCAACTTCATAAATAGCCGTCAATTGAGGAACACCAACACCTGAGATGATACGTGTAGTACATATAGAACCTGGTCCTATCCCTACTTTTAACGCATCTGCTCCTTTTGCAATTAACAATTCTGCTGCGGTAGGAGTTGCTATATTACCCACAACACAATCTATATTGGGAAATTTTTGTTTAACTGTAATTAATGTTTCAATAACCAACTTACTATGAGCGTGAGCTGTATCAATAACGAATGCATCAACACCCACTATGGCTAGTTTTTCCGCACGTTCTATAGCTTCCTCCCCAACTCCAATCGCGGCAGCTACTCGAAGTCTTCCCAAAGAATCCTTACATGCTGTTGGTTGTTCTTTTACTTTGATAATATCTCGATATGTAATCAAACCTATTAGATTGTTTGAAGTATCCACAACTGGTAATTTTTCAATTTTATTCTCTTGTAAAATACTTTCCGCTTTTTCTAAAGAAGTAGATCTATCGGTAGTGATTAAATTTTTAGATGTCATAATTTTATCTACAGTTTGATTCAAATTCTTTTCAAATCTTAGATCTCGAGTTGTTACAATACCAACTAATTTTTTGTCTTGATCTAATATTGGGACTCCTCCTATATTATTATCAGACATTATTTTTTTCGCATGTGAAACTGTTGCAGTATTCGGTAATGTTATTGGATTCAAAATCACACCACTTTCAGATCTTTTTACAGCAACAACTTGTTTAACTTGATTTTCAATACTCATGTTTTTATGAATAACAGAGATACCACCTTCTTTTGATAATGCAATTGCCATTTCTGATTCAGAAATGGTATCCATGGCCGCTGATACTATTGGAGTACTTAATTCAATATTCTTAGAAAATAATGTATTTATAGTCACATCTCGAGGCAAAACATCAGAATATGCTGGTACCAATAATACATCATCAAATGTAAATCCTTCCTTTAATACATTATCGAAATTCATAAACCAATTTTAGTCAATAGGGGTGCAAATTTAATAAAATAATAGATTAGATTAGAATTTTGACGCTTTTAATTTAACAGAATTAAATTCGTTTATAATATCTTTTATTATTGATGAAGCTGTTTTAATAGAATCTAATAATGTCGATACTTGACCTATTTCTAATTCACCTTCCTTTAAATCACCTAAAAACATCCCTTTCTTTGCACGTCCCTTACCTAATAATTTTGTTAAATAATCAACACTAACATTATTTTGATAAGCTGTTTCTATTTTGGAGTAAAAATCATTTTTTATCATACGAACTGGAGTGATTTCTTTTAAAGTTAAAGTTGTATCACCTTGTTTTAAAGAAAGAATTTTCTTTTTGAAATTTATGTGTGCTGAACTTTCCTCAGAAACAACAAATCTAGTACCAATTTGAACTCCATCGGCACCCAAAACCATAGCCGCAAACATAGATTTTCCAGAAGATATACCACCAGCAGCGATAAGAGGCAAATTAATGTTTTTAGCAATTAAAGGTATTAAACAAAAACTGGTTGTTTCTTCCCTTCCATTATGACCTCCAGCTTCAAACCCCTCACACACTAATGCGTCCACATCCGATTTAACCGCTTTCAATGCAAATCGCAAACTAGAAATCACATGTACTACAATTATTCCATGAGATTTTAATTTCTTAGTCCAAATTTCTGGATTGCCAGCTGATGTAAAAACTACAGGAACATTTTCTTTAATAATAACATCAATATGAGCAGACGTGTATTTTGAAAAAAGTGGGATATTAACTGCAAAATTATTTTTTGTATTTAAATGGCACTTTTGAACATGTTCTCTTAATATATCTGGTGACATGGAACCAGCTCCTATAATTCCTAATGCGCCAGCATTACTTACTGCAGATGCCAAACGCCACCCACTACACCAGACCATACCGGCTTGTATAATCGGATATTTAATGTTGAAAAGTTTGGTGATTTTATTTTTCATGAATTTTAACAATAGGATATGGGTCAAATCCATTGATTTTAATAAAATATAATCCGGGATTCAAATAATACAGTTGATCAAAGATAATTTTTTGTTGTCTTTGTGGGGCAAATAATTCATATACTAAACCACCTAACATATTAAACACTTTAATATTTAAATCCTGAGATAAATAGTTATCTATATAAAAAACATCTGTATAAGGATTAGGATATATCTTGAAATCATTATCTATATTATTTAATATTAAATTGTTTAAATACGCTTGATAAAAATTAGGAATCCCATATCCAAGTGAATCATTAGGATTATCAATTAAATGAGCAGACTCTTCTATAATATTATATAATTCCATATTGGACATGGTTGGATTAGTTTGCCACAAACAAGCAGATAATCCGGCAATAATAGGTGCTGAAAAAGACGTCCCGTTTGCAAATGTGACGCTTGAATCTGAGTCTGCAACAACTGTCATTAATCCTTGAGCACATACATTCGGTTTTACACGACCGTCATAACTAGGACCTCTAGAACTAAAAGAAGTTATTTCTCCAAGTGAATTTACCGCACCAACAGCCAAAACACTATCCCCATCAGCTGGAGCACCTATATAATACCAACTATTATTACCACTATTACCCGCACTATTAACAACCAAAATACCTCTTGATGCCGCTAAATCAGCGGCATTAGTAATAATCGTACTATTCCCATCCATATCACTATATGAATGACTATTTAGGGTGTCATCATATAAAATTGTATAACCTAAAGAAGAATTAATAATGTCTACTCCTAATGAATCAGCGTATTCTGCAGCTGCAGCCCAATTATCTTCCTCAACTAAGGTCTCTGAAGCTCCATCTTCAGTTCTAAATAACATATATTGAGCGTTTGGGGCTGTACCTATTAAACTATCAGGCATGTATCCTGCCATAGTTGAGAGTACCATCGTTCCATGATTTCCACCACCAAAAACATCAACATCATTGTCCACAAAATCATAAGTATCTAAAATTTGATTATTATCCCATAAATTTTGAAAAATTGGTAATGTCTCAACATTATTAAAACCAGCATCAAAAACAGCGATAACCATATCCTCTCCCATAAAACCCGCATTATGTAAATCGACTCCACCTAACATATCTATTTGATTAAAAGAAAGTCCATAAGGAGATGATGACGTTATACGAAAATGATCAAATGAAAAAGAAGATGTCTCTAATTCAATTTTTTGTTGAGTCACTAATCGACATACTGGACGAATCGCTTTAATAAAAGAAAAATCTGATAATTGAGATAAAATTATATCATGTTCAATCTGTATAGATACTGCATTTAACCACCGAGAAGAATTACGAATAGTGACTCCAATCTCTATTAAACTATCAACATAATTTTGACAAACGGGAAAATCATATTGATCTAATGGTATATTTTTTAAAAATCTCTTTTCTAAAGATTTATCACTTAAACTAATTGATTGACTACAAGATTTATCATTAAAATAAACCCACCAATTACTAGATTGACCACTCAATATAATAGATAAGAAATAGAATAGTATACAAAATCTCTTCATAACTTAAATATAGATTATTCTTTTATTAAAATCACACCTTTATCGTAAACTTCTTTTAATAATATTTCTCCTACTTCATTATAAAATATCCATAAAGAATCCTTGAGACCTTTATAGTATTTTCCTGTTGATTCTAATTGTAATAATTTATTATCATAATAATAATTAGTTAAACCATGTTTTTGATCATTCACATAAGAACTAGACATATTCAAGTTTCCCGAGGGATAAAATATTTTTCCAGGTCCATTCTTAACACCATCAAAAAACATATATAAATCTGAAATCTGACTATTTGAATAATAAATAGTCTGACCATTTTGAATACCATTTAAATAATTCTCTTGTGAAATTTTTTGACCGTATTTATCATAATATGACCATAAAGATTCCTTTTTTCTATGGATATATCTACCTGTTGATTTAACGAGACCATTTTTATAATATAAAATAGCGTCACTAATAGTACCTGTATCAATATAATTTAATTCAATGACCAAATCTTCAGATAAATTATAATATCGAAATAATCCATATTCTAATCCATTGAAAAACTGACCTGTATATTTTACAACTCCATTATTATGATATCCAATCCAAGGACCATTCCTTTCACCATCTAAATTAAATTCATTCTGTGCAAAAACAAATGTTGAAATGAAAAAGAGGTATTTTAAAAATTTTAAATTAATCATCGATTGGAAGTCTTGTATCATCTATTAAACCCTCATCTCTAAGTTGAGAAAAACTATCAACTAAATTTTTCCATGTGTAAAGTTTTTTCTTTTTTCTAATCACATCACTAAACTCTTTTTCCTTACCATTTGTGTAAAAATCTTCTAAAGCAGTACTAATCTGTTCATGATTGACATCAACCAAATACCCATTTTTATTATGTTCAACATATTCTGACAACCCGCCAACATTTGTTAAAAGAATTGGTTTGTCAAAATTATATGCAATCATTGACACACCACTTTGTGTTGCTGAAAGATATGGTTGTACAACAATGTCTACAGCACAAAAATAATTAACCACATCTTCATTAGGAATATATGAATCCTGGATTAGGATAGATTTTTCTAATTTTAGTGACTTAATTTTTTCTAGATATTTATTTTTATTTTCATAAAACTCTCCTGCAATAATCAACTTAATTTTCATATCACGAATTTTTTTAGAATTCATAACCTCCAATAACAAATCTAAACCTTTATACTTCCGAATAAGTCCAAAAAACAGTATATACTTATCATTTTTATCAGTTGAATCAATTCCTATTCTCTTTCTTGCTATTTTTTTAGAAATACTTGGTCCAAATATATTATAAATAGGATGAGGTGAAACTAAAACTTTTTTTGGTTTAGAAAATTGATATTGATCGATCTTCTTTTTAACGGTTTGTGACATAACTACAAAAGCATCACAAGAATTAAAGAAAAAAGAATTCATTTGTTTTTGAAACGGAAATTTTTCATGTGGATCAACATTATCAATCCATCCAACAATAAATAAATTTTTACGTTTCAACATTTTACAAATCAGACCTAAACAAATAGCAAAATATGGATGCCAATACCTCACTATAATAAAAGTTGGTTTATTTCTCATTATATATCTTACTGTTCTAAACCAAGATATTGGATTTAATGTATTAATTAAATTAATGGTATTACTGACTATATTATTTTGACTATCAACTATTTGTGTTTTACCAGGAAATAAGATTGAGGGGTATTGTAAACTATAGGAAATAATTTCACAATTGATATTTTCTTTTATAAAACTTTTTTGGAGAGCTTGATTACTCTCAGAGATTCCGCCTCTCAACGGATAACCAGGTCCTATGATGATAGTTGAACACAAATTAAAATCCTGTTTTTTTATTGATTTTGTCAAGATGATCTAAAGGTTTATTTCTAATAATTAATTCCGCTAAAAATCCAGATAAAAACAATTGTGAACCAATAATCATAAAAAGTAATCCCAGGTAAAACAATGGTCTATCTGTTATATTAAATTGTAATAGAAAAATCTTTGTATAAAAAAGATAAGATGCTATAATAAATCCTAGAAAAAAACTTAAAAATCCTAATAAACCAAAAAAATGCATCGGAGTCTTTCCAAAACGATTAAGAAAAGTAATAGATATTAAATCAAGTAGACCATTAGAAAATCTATCCCAACCACCATATTTTGTTGTACCATAAGATCTTTTTCTATGGTTAACAATCTTTTCACCTATTTTTTTATAACCTTGATTTTTTGAAAGCAAAGGTATATATCGATGCATTTCTCCAGATAATCTAATGTCTTTGACCACATCTAACTTATAAGCTTTTATTCCACAATTAAAGTCATGTAATTTAATACCTGACATTACCCGTGTTGCCCAATTATATAATTTAGTTGGCATAGTTTTAGATAATGGATCTAATCTTCTTTTTTTCCAACCAGATACTAAATCGTATCCATCATTTATAATCATATTATATAATATGGGGATTTCATTTGGGTCATCCTGTAAATCCGCGTCCATTGTAATCACCACACTACCTATCGCATGGAGAAATCCCACATCTAGAGCCGCCGATTTACCTATATTCTTTTTAAATCTAATACCTTTCACAAAACCATTAGACACTAAACCTTCTATATTTTTCCAAGTGTCATCTGTACTTCCATCATCAATAAAAATAATTTCATAAATATATTCTTTGGACGACAAGACAGTTTTAATTTCCTCAAATAAATCTTTTATAGATTCTTCTTCATTAAACGCTGGTATTATAATTGACAAATCCATTATTTATATATTCTTTTTATTAACAAAGATATAAGGGAGGAATATAGAATACAAGGTATTAAAGAAAATATATAAGAATTTAATTGATTTTTAATTGAATAATTTTTCGACATAATGGAGTTAAACTCTTCGGTAGATAGTGGTGAAACTCCATTAAATGTTCCAAAACTTTTATTAAAATCTTCCAAACTAGCTAGGTAATCAAAAATTAAATTTTTATCCAAAATGTTATATAATAATAAAGTGAACACTGTAAATAGAAACAATGAAACACTTAATGTCAAAAAAACAATCGAAAAAAGAACCTTAAAAGGTTGCAAAACAATTCCATTTTGAATCATGGAAATCACAGGAAATGATAAGAAAATAATATAAAACGATATATTATATATTAATCCATGGTGGAGTAAATGAGGAAGAAAAAGATAGATAAAAATATTCAATGAAATTAATATCACTCCGAGAGTAATTCCATTTTTACAACCCCTAATATGATGTTCTAATAACATGTTTTATCAACAAATATACATGGAATTACAAAATAATTTTATTTTTGTATTGGGCAAGTCTTGTACAACCAGCTCCTACCGAACCTCCCCAGGGTCGGAAGACAGCAAGGATAAAGTAGTTGTAGCGGTGTGATATAAGTAGCTTGCCTTTTTTTTTTGGAAAAATTCTAGGTATTAATAGTAGACAAACTTTTTAATCTATGATTAGTTCAAAATTATTTGAATACTTGCTTATCTCCTTTGCCGTAAGTTTATTAAGATAAAAATATTTATACTAAGTTAAATTCATAATCAAAAAAAAGTGGGATTAATCCCACTTTTTAAATTTTTAAAAAATTAAGTATTAAATATCTTCAAACTTAACATCTGAGGAATCTTCTGAGGAATCTTGTTTCGCGTCAACATTTGATTCAGAATTACTATCGGTATCAGAATTAGTTATAACTTCTTTACCCTTTTTCTCAAAAATAAAATCGGCAACCTCTTTAAAACTAGATGCAAATTCTTCAAAATCTTCTTTATATAAATATATTTTATGTTTTTTATAATGAGCTGAACCATCCTCATTACTAAACTTTTTACTTTCAGTAATCGTCATATAATAATCTTCAGCTCGAGTAGATCGTACATCAAAAAAATATGTTCTTCTACCTGCACGAACAGATTTTGAAAAAATCTCTTCTCTTTCATAATTTTCTTTTCCTTCCATTTTTAAATTTATTAGTTATTTGACAAATCTATAAAAATATATTTATATTGACTTTCTATTCTCGTAATTGATTGAAAAAGATTTTTTTATACTCTCCCTCTTTTGAAATTAATTCATTATGAACTCCCTCCTGTATTAGTAATCCATCTTTTAACACAAAAATAGTATCACAATAAGTTAAAATTGATAATCGATTAGTAGTCAAAATAATTGTAGTATCCTCAAATGAAGTGTGTATAAAATTCAAAATCTTCAATTCAGTTATGGAATCGACATTTGAAAAAACATCATCCAAAATCAATATTTTCGGATTTTTAACTAAAGCTCTTGCTAATGCAACACGTTGTTTCTGACCACCTGAAAGTGTAACACCTCCTTCACCAATATATGTATCCAAACCATCATTAAAATTTTTAATCTCCTCTATTAAACATAATTCCGTAAGTAACTTTAATAAGTTTTTTTCTGAAACATCATTATTTGTAAATAAAATATTATTTCTAATTGAATCAGAAAAAAGGAAAACATCTTGTGATACATAACCAATATCTTTTCTCAAAAAATCCCAATTTAAATCCTCAACTAAAGTATCATCAAAATATATTTTTCCAGATGTTTTAGATAAAAGGCCCGCGAGAAGTTGCAGAATGGTTGTTTTACCAGTTCCTATATGCCCGACAAAAGCCACCATACTATTTAACTTAATTTTTAAACTAATTGAATTGATGGTCATGGTGGAGGTGTTTGGATAACAATAAGACACCTCTGAAAAGGTAATAGCATTTTTAAATTGAATTTTTCTTTTTTCATTTGATTTGAAGTAAACGGTAAAATCTTTTTGATATAGAAATTCATTAATCCTAGCTTGGGAGGCCGACGCACGTTGTATCACTTCAGTAACCCAACCTATTGAAGTAACGGGCCATGTTAACATATTTACATAGATTATAAACTCAGCCACTTCTCCTATTGAAATTAATTCTTTAACTACCAATAATCCACCTACATAAACTGTTAATAAAATACTGATTCCTACTAGAAAAACAACCAGAGGAAAAAACATGGAATTGATTCTAGCTAAATTGATATGTTCATCCATATATTTTTCAGAATCATGGTTAAATTCAGAAACAATCTCCTGACCACGTACAAAAGCTTTAATTAATCTAATTCCAGAAAAAACTTCTTGGACTGAATTAGTTAAAGAAGATAACTTTTCTTGTACGATATTACTGTTGAAATTAATTTTATGACTAACATTATATATCAAAAAGGATAATATGGGAAGTGGTAATAAAACAACTAATGTCAAGAATGGACTTACAAACAACATTCTTGACACAATCAATATTATTAGAGTAAATAAATTTAAACTATACATACATGCCGGTCCCAAATACATTCTTACCTTAGTCACGTCTTCAGTAATACGATTCAACAAATCTCCAGAATCATTTTTCTTATAAAAATTAAAAGATAATTTTTGATAATGATCATAAATATCATTTTTTAAATCATATTCTATATGACGAGAGACCACTATAATACTTTGACGCATATAAAACATGAAAACTCCCCTTAAGACAGCAAATAAAATTAATAGTAAAAAATATGTTGATAAAAGAGAAAAAAATTCATTTTCATTAAAAAAATTTTGATTTTGAAACGCCTCTATTTTATCTACTATTAGATTAAATGATTTTCCTATCAGATGAGCCGGGAATAATGCAAAAATATTTGCTATAACCACAAATAAAATTCCGAAAAATAATTTAAATCTATATTTAAAAAAATACCTGTTCAAATACTTTAAATGTCTCATCTAAAAGAAATATTTTTCAATTTATAAATAAAAAAGTTACTTTTGTCCTGCTTTATATAAATAATACCATCAATTATATCTACAAATAATGTTTAAAATATCCGACATCAGAAATGTAAAGGGAATTGAAAAAGATGTATTATCATATATGGACCTCAAGAAACATGAAAAAGTTGTTTTTTGTGAAGACACAAAAACTAACTTAAAAGCGATAATAGCAATTCACAATACAAACTTAGGACCTGCTTTAGGAGGTACTAGAATGTGGGAGTACAAAGATATAAGTGCTGCGACAAAAGATGTATTACGGTTATCTAGAGGAATGACCTGGAAAGCTGCAATTACTGGTTTAGATTTAGGAGGTGGTAAGGCTGTCATTATTGGGGATTCAAAAAACAAAACTGACGAAATGATGGAATCATTTGGAAAATTTGTTGAGTCACAAAATGGATTATATATTACAGCTGAAGACGTGGGGATGACAACACACGATATGGAAATTATATATGGACAAACAAATCATGTTGTTGGCAAACCCATTAAACTTGGTGGAAGTGGAGACCCATCTGTTGTAACAGCATATGGAGTCCTTATGGGAATGAAAGGAAGTGCTTTTTACAAATGGGGAACAGACAAATTAGAAGGGAAAAAAGTTTTAGTACAAGGTATTGGGAATGTTGGTAGAAATTTAATTGAATTATTAGAAGATGAAGGAGCAGACATTTATATTCATGACTTGAAAGAAGAAAAAATGTTGATGATGAAGGAAAAACATAATGTAACTATAGTTCATGGGAATATATATAACACTGAAGTCGATATATATGCACCATGTGCATTGGGGGGGACCTTAAATGAGGTTACAATTCCACAACTAAAATGTACTATTATAGCTGGTGCGGCAAACAATCAACTTGCCAAAGAAAACATTCATGATGAGTTATTAATGAAATACAATATATTATATGCTCCAGATTTTCTGATTAATGCTGGTGGATTAATTAATGTATATTCTGAACTGAAAGGGTTTTCAAAGAATGCTGTAAAAGAAAAAACAGAAAAAATATTTGACACGACGATTGCTATATTAAAGAAATCAAATAAAGAAGATATATCATCACAAAAAGCAGCATTAAAAATAGCTAAAGAAAAAGTATTTAAAAAAGAAAACATCTAAATGCTTCCTAGAAGACATATTAGAATAAAAGTTTTTCAATCTCTTTATTCATACTCACAACAAAAAGGCCAAAGCCCTATAAAAGAGGAGTTTGAAAAAAATTTGATTGCCTATACAGAACTTTATTATTTAATAATATACCTATTATTACTCCTAAAAAAAGTAGCTGAAGAGGAAATAAAAATTAAAAAAACAAATTTAAGACCAACAAAAGAAGATTTAAATCCAAATGAGAAATTTGTTAAAAACAAAATTTTAAAAAAAATAAATTTAAACACCTTTAAAGTTCAAAAATTTGAAAATGAAAAAATTAAAAGTGTTGTAAAGAGTATTTTTCAGAAAATAAAAAAATCAAAAGAATATATTAAATATATGACATCGTCAAAAACAGAAAAGGAAGATGAAAAATATATTATTATTCAGATTCTGAAAAATCATGTGATATCAAATGAAAAAATTCATGATTTTATTGAAGAATACTCTATATATTGGAATGATGATTTATTAATTGTTTATAATATGATATTAGAAAAGTTGACCAATAATTTATCACTAAACAATATAAACTTGTTCCGTAAAAAAGATGACGAAGATTTTGCTAATGAATTATTGAAAATAACAATTGAGAAAGAAGATGAGATAAGTAAAAAAATTTACCAACTGGTGAAAAACTGGGACAAAGAAAGAATTGCTATAAGTGATTTGATAATTATGCGGATGGCTATTGCAGAAATGATATATATAAAAACCATTCCACCAAGAGTAACTTTAGATGAATATATTGAAATATCAAAAGAATATAGTGGTCCAAAAAGTAAAGAATTTATCAATGGTATTTTAAATAATATTATGAAAGATAATTAAAAATTATAGTACTCAATTAATAGATTTATTTATTTTTGAAGAATAATTAAACAAATATAAATTATGAAACATACACTTCTTTTATCGTTTACAGTATTATTGTGTTTTTTTAGTTGTAAAGATGCTTCTGATAAGATAAATACCGAAACAAAAACTACGGAAACAGTTAAAAAAAATACCCAAGTACCACCAACACAAAATACAAACACAATTAATGCTCAAATCATTGATGATGGTGGAGGTGCTAGTTTCAATTTTACAAATAATGGTGGTAAAGTTTGGGACTTTGGAACTATAAAACAAGGTGAATCACCGGAATTCACATTTACTTTTCACAATACAGGTAATGAACCTATGATCATTTCCAATGCGAAAGGTAGTTGTGGATGTACTGTACCTCAATGGCCTAAAGAACCTATAGCTCCTGGTGCAACAGGTGAAATAAATGTAAAGTTTAATTCAAAAAATAAAACAGGAAAACAAAATAAAACAGTTACATTAACAGCAAACACCACTCCTCCTACAACTAAACTAAGAGTCACTGGTCAAATCGAAGATGTAAAATGAAACACTTTTTATTGTTAATACAGTCTGAATCGACAAATCCAATGGGTGGTGGATTGATGGACTTTTTACCTATTCTATTAATCATTTTTGTTTTTTATTTTTTTATGATAAGACCACAAATAAATAAACAGAAACAAGAAGAAAATTTTAGAAGTGAAATTAAAAAAGGTGATAAAGTAGTAACAATTGGTGGAATTCATGGGAAAGTAAATACGATAAAGGAAACTAATATAATCCTAGAAATTGCTGATAACATCAGAATCACAGTTGACAAACAAGCTATTTCTAAAGAAAAGTCTATTCACAATTTAAAAAAATAAAGTATTTTAAATTAATAAAAATTGCAGGCACCTTACAAAATAGGATTAACAGGTGGAATTGGATCGGGAAAAACTACAATCTGTAAAATTTTTGGATCATTAGGAATACCTATATTCAACTCAGATGAATATGCGAAACAGCTCTTAGAAAATAACACACAGGTTATTGAGAAAATCAAAAAAACTTTTGGGAAAAATATTATAAATAAAAATATTATAAATAAAAAGAAAATATCACAAATTATATTCTCAAATCAGAAAAAACTAAAAATAATTAACAACATAATACATCCTGTTGTAATACAAGGATTTAATCACTGGTATGAAAAACAAACAACAAAATATATCATAAAAGAATCCGCACTATTATTGGAATCCAAAACATATAGAGAATTAGATAAAATAATATGGGTAGAAGCCTCTGAAAATTTAAGAATCAAAAGAGTTGAAAAAAGAGATAACCGAACAAAGAGTGAAATAAAAAAAATCATAAATAATCAAATACAATATAAAGAGGTGAAAACAAAAATTGATTATCTCATTAATAATAATGAAACCATATTAATAACTCCACTGATTTTAAAAATACATGAGGAGATTGGAGAATTATGAAAGTCGTCTAACCTCTTTCTTTAATTTTTTTTTTGTTTGTGCAAGTACCTTAACATAAGGTTTCGAATTGACTAAAAAGGTTGAAACGAAATCGACAGCAATAGCTTCTTTAGTAAGATTATCTATTATAGTGGAAATAATATTAATAGTTTGATTTTTTATTAATTCTATTCTGTTCCACAATTCATCAGAGACGTAAATCTGTTGTGAAACATTATATTCATATTCAATAATAATATTTTTTATCAATATATTTTTAAGTGTTTCCGCACTTTGATTCTGAAGGTTTAATCTATTAATCATGCCAACTGGTTCTATTCTATCTAAGAACAAAATTAGTCTCTCATAAGCTCTTAATTTAATTGAAAGACTATCCGGTGAGTCAACTAAATCAGATTTTTCATCACTGTCTTTAGTTTTTTCAACTTGAGTTTTTAGAAACAAAAAAACTAAACCAGAAATTATTAAAAAAACTATAATATATAATACATTATCTATCAAATAATCCATGGAAGAAAATTATTATGATTAATTTTAAAATTAATAATTTAATTTCATATTTTAAATCATATGACCATGTTCTTACTCTCAAACAAAATAACAGCATTGAAAGAGTCGGCCACATTGGCAATGGCGAGAAAAAGTCGTGAATTAAAAGCACGGGGAAAAAAAATCATTAACCTAAGTCTGGGAGAACCCGATTTTGACACACCTGATTTCATAAAAGAAGCGGCGAAAAAAGCTATCGATAACAACTTTTCTAAATATACACCTGTACCGGGATATAAAGAATTATTAGAAGTTATTTCAGAAAAATTCAAAAGAGATAATAATCTAATATATAATAGCAATCAAATTGTCTGTTCTACTGGAGCAAAACAAAGTATAGCTCAACTATTAATGGTATTATTGAATAAAAATGATGAAGTTATACTTCCTGCTCCATATTGGGTAAGTTATCACCAAATGATACGATTAGCCGAGGGAAATCCATATATATTAAAAACAGATATGGAGAGTGATTTTAAGATCACACCTGATCAATTGAAAAAAGCAATCACTAAAAAAACAAAAGTTTTTTTATTTAGTTCACCATGTAATCCTAGTGGATCTGTATATAATCATGATGAATTATATGAATTAGCTCAAGTTTTTAAAAAATATAAAAATATTATCATCATTTCTGACGAAATATATGAACACATCAACTTTAATCAACAGCATATTAGTATTGGAAGTATAAAAGAAATCAGTGATCAAGTCGTTACTATTAATGGACTTTCAAAAGGATTTGCTATGACAGGGTGGAGATTTGGTTACCTAGGGGCACCACAAAAAATAGCTGAAGCCTGTATAAAAATGCAAGGTCAGATCACATCAGCTACATGTTCTATTACTCAACGTGCTGCTATTACAGCACTAAGTGAAAAACCACAATTTACAAAAGAGATGTGTAATATTTTTGAGAAAAGAAGAAACTTAATGATAAAACTATTATCTGAAATAAAAGGTTTAAAATTAAATACTCCAAAGGGTGCTTTTTATATTTTTCCTGACATTTCACACTACATAGGAAAAAAACATAAAGACAAATACATTCATAATGCAAATGACTTAAGTATGTTTTTATTAGAAGATGCTGGTGTTGCTACAGTTTCTGGAGATGCATTTGGAGTTGAAAATCATATTAGAATATCATATGCAGCAAGTGACTTAGAACTAAAACAAGCTTGTGAGTTAATAAAAAATTCTCTAAAGAAATTGAATTATGAAATATAAAATCCAACTTTTTTTATGTTTTTTCTTCATAATTAAAATTATGTTTTCACAAAAAGAAATACCTTTAAACAATCCCATTTATGATAATCAAAGTTATCACTTTGGTTTCACCCTAGGTTTAAGTCAAAATAAATTTCAAATAAACTATTCTAAGTTATTTGTTGAACAAACAAATTTTGAACAAATACTATCTCAATATCAATCTGGATTTAATGTTGGTATTATAATTGATTTAAGACTAAATCAGAATTACAACTTAAGAATAACACCCTCATTTAATTTTAGTGACCAAAAACTTTATTACACAAGTGATAATATTGTAACAACAATACCAAAAACAAATTCAGGAGTATCTAATTTTGAAATACCTATTTATTTCAAATATAGGTCTGACAGAATAAATAATGGAAGAACATATATATTATGTGGTACGAATTATATGGTAGATATGAGCGGTTTGGAAAAATTGACACAAACAACAAATTTAAAGTTTTCAAAAACTAATTATTCACTTGACATAGGATTTGGAATAGATATTTATTTTACATATTTTAAATTCTCCCCAGAGATAAAGTATTCTTATGGGATGAAGAATATTTTAGAGAAACAAAATAATCAATATGACGAATTGATAGAAACATTATCAACACGTTCTATTCTAATTTCATTAACATTTGAATAAATCAAAAGGCAAAACCAATTGAGAAATTTAAGAAAGGAGAAATCACTGGATATGTATTCATTTCAGATGGAGTACCATCAATGTCTAAAATTTCATCATTATAATCAGTTCCAGTAACATCATTACCAGATAAGAAATCTAAATCTGGTTGATCAAATTTATTAAAGTTGAAAAACATTCCCAGATCTACTTTTAATCTAATTCTTCGAGCCGTACGATGATCAAAAAAATACCAAGCCGTTTTATCTAATAAAAAATTACCATCAAAAATTAATGAATAATTCGCTGTTAAACCACTATAATTTGTGTTTAACCTCTCATCTTCTTCAGAATCAAGAAAATTACCTTTATATCCCAATTCTAACGCTTGTCTCACCATAACATATCTCCATAATTTAACCCAACCAAACATAGGATTTGATAAAGATCTATTTTTATTCATCTTACCAGGATTGACCACAACCCCTACTTTCGCGAACAAATCTGAATCAAAATCCATTCCCAACATCATATAAGTTTTTTCTGTTGATGTTCCACTATGAGAAAGATTATACTTAATCGCAAAAGAAGGTTGTAAACCAAAATACATTTCAATAACAGATTTGTCTTTTCCTCTTTTTTGATTATGACCTGGGTCAATATAGTTACTATATAATGTAGTATTTTTATTATCATTCTCATTAGCAAATACATTATTTGGTAATAAAAAAAGACCTATACAGAAAGAAATTATAATATTTTTCATCATAGTGAGTATTAAAAATTATGAACTAATTTAATTAAAAAAAAATATCTTATCTAAATTCAGATAAAATAATTCCAAAAGCTACAGAAACATTTAAAGAATCAATATATATATTTTTTTTTGGTATAGATATTTCTTCATCAATTAAGGATAATAGTTTTTCATCAACACCATGGGATTCATTACCAAAAACAAGTACACATTTATTTTTTTCTTGAATTTGATAAATATTATTACCTTTTAACGTTGTGGCGTAACACAAAAAATTTTGTTCTTTAAGTTTTTTTAATAAAAACTCTGATGAAAGTCTGAAAACCTTTACTCGAGACAAAGATCCCATAGTTGCTTGTACGACTTTAGGACTATATACATCAACAGAATTTTCTGAGACATATATGTTTTTAAAACCATACCAGTCTGCAGTTCTTATAATAGTTCCCATATTACCTGGATCTGAGATAGAATCTAATAAAATAACCTGATTCTGTTCAAGCAAGTCAAGATCCTTGAAAAATCTATCTGGTTTTTTGATAACAGCTAAACAACCTGAAGGCGTTTTCAAACAACTTATTTTTTTGAAATCTTTTTCCGGTACCATATAACTATCAAACTTTAAATCTAATAGCAAAGTGTCTTCATCAAGTAAAGAATTATTAGTAGAAATCGAGGACGATAGAAATAAAGATTCTATAGTAAAACCTGAGTTAATAAATTCATTAATAACATGTTCTCCTTCAGCTATAAAACAATTATATTTTAATCTATATTTATTATACTTTAATGAATTAATAAACTTTATTTGTTTTTTTGAAATCATTTAATACTAATTTAACACAAAAAATAAAAATTAATTTTCGTTGATAAAAAATATTACATTACTTATAATAATATTTTCTCTATTCTCTTGTTATAGTGTCAAACATCTAGAAACAGATGAATATATATTAAAAACAAATAAAATCTTAATCAACAATAATGACCAAACAAGAATAAAAAACATTTCTAAACAAGAAATAAATACAATCATAAAACAAAAACCAAATAAAAAAATACTTGGATTTATTCCATTCCATTTATGGATTTATAATTTTAGTAATCCTGATAAAAATAACTGGATAAATACATACTTACGAAAAATTGGAGAAAAACCCGTGATTCTAAATAATAATTTAGTTGAAAAAAGTATCAATCAAATAAAAGCTCATTGTGAAAATAATGGATACTTCACCTCTTCAGTGACCAGAAATATAGAATACAAAAAACATAAAGCCTATATAAACTACAATATTAACACAGGCAAATCATATTTAATCAATCAAGTTCGATATGACCAGATAACAGATAAAAACATATATAACTTAATACTACAAAAACACAATAAAAAAGAACTAATCAAAGGAGATGTTTTTACATATAATAAAGTAAATGATAAACGTATTGAAATACAAAATATCCTTCAAAATAATGGATATTATAAATTCTCAAAAGACCTTGTTTTTGTTACTGCAGATAGTCTGAAAGACAATTCCATTGAACTAGATTTCTACACTAGAAAAAAAAATGTTGATTCGACAGTTTATGAAAAATTTTATATTCATAAAGTATTTATTCACCTAAATATTTCTCAATTAAATCAAAAAAAATCTTATCAAGACACTATATTAAAAAACGGATATCACTTTATCGTGAATTCAGAGACTAAAGACAATTTGAAATTTAAAATCATATCTGATTTAATTAAAATCAAAGAACAAAATTTATATTCAAAACAAAATACCGAAAAAACATATCAAAATTTATCTGACTTACTTTTTTTCAAAAAAATTCTAATTGAATTCATTGAATTAAAAAAAGAAAACTCTCTTGACTGTCATATTTATCTTAAAAGTCCCACAAAAATGTATTATTCTGTTGAGGGGGAAATAAAACGTTCTGCTGATGAAGGAAATCTAGGGATTTCTGGATATTTCCAATTTGGAAACAACAACCTTCTAAAAGGTGCAGAAAAGTTAAATGGGAAAATAAAACTATCCCTTGAAAATAGGCAAACCTCCCTAAATGAAACTGATAACTTATTTAACACCAAAGAAATATCTTATGAAATACAACTTTCAGTACCGAAACTGATCAGTCCTAAAATCATATATAAAAAATTAAAAGAAAGTCTCGAAATGAGAACAAATTTTACATTTTCACTAACACAAAGACAAAGACCAGATTTCTCAAGTCAAATTTTAACTCAAAAGTTAGGATATAGTTGGAAAACCTCAGAAAAATCACAACACCAATTAAATTTAATTGAATTAAGTTATTCCGAAATTGGCGAAATCAATTCTTTCATTCAAAATCAATTAAATGAAAATCCATATTTAAGTGAACAATTTGAGGATAAATTCATTCCAGCTACAAATTACATCTTCAGTTTTAACAATCAACAATTATATAAAATTAAAAACTATACCTATTTGAAAACTAAATTGGAAGTTAGTGGGAACATTTTCTCTGTATTAGCTCCAGTAATAAATCTTCCCAAAGATGAAAATGGAAGTTATACTATATTTAACAATCCTTACTCTCAATATATCAGGTTTGAATCTGATGTAAGACGATATATTATGTTCTCAAAAGAAAACACACTTATATTAAGGGGGTTTTATGGATTGGGTTATTCATATCAAAACTCACAAGAATTACCTATTCAAAAACAATTCTTTTCAGGTGGTGTAAATAGTATAAGAGCATGGGAAGCTTTTGGGTTGGGTCCTGGATCAACAAACTTTGATCCAATAGCAACCAATTATTCAACGGGTGATATAAAATTGGAATTCAACATTGAATACAGATTTTCATTAATTAATTCTTTAAAATCAGCATTCTTTATGGATGGGGGAAATATTTGGTCAATAAAAAATGATCCTAGACAAGGGAGTGTTTTCAAAATTAATAGTTTTATGAATGATTTAGCTATCGGTATAGGATTTGGATTACGATATGATTTTGATTTTTTTGTTATAAGATTAGATCTAGCAACACCATTAAGAAATCCTTCCCTCGGGGATGGTCAAAGATGGATTACAAATCCTTTAAATGGAAAATTTCGTTACAATTTGGCAATTGGTTATCCATTTTAATTTAAATTTGAAAAATTATGACAAACTTACATCTAATTGCAAATAAAATGGTCTCAAGTGGGAAAGGAATACTTGCGGCTGATGAAAGTACACCAACATGTACAAAAAGGTTTGAAGGTGTTGGAATAGAAAGTACTGAAACATCTAGAAATGGATATAGAAGTACTTTATTAAGTACTAAAGATTTAGAACAATATATTAGCGGTGTTATATTATATGATGAAACTTTTCATCAAAATCTACAAGGAACAGATCAAACTATACCAAACTACTTAAAAGAAAAAGGTATCCTGACAGGTATCAAGGTAGATACTGGTGCAAAAAAAATGGCAAATCACAATAATGAGAAAATTACTGAAGGTTTAGATGGTTTAAGGGAAAGACTAAAAGTATATAAAATCGCTGGTGCTGATTTTGCGAAATGGAGAGC
>Ga0163179_10000407_pt1 | contig 31144 bp, 15 predicted proteins | sample AtlANTMetagenome_FD_109643 | JGI IMG/M metagenome (GOLD analysis project Ga0163179, IMG submission 109643) | Marine eukaryotic phytoplankton communities from the Atlantic Ocean - Atlantic ANT 2 Metagenome | ecosystem: Environmental > Aquatic > Marine > Oceanic | place: North Atlantic Ocean... | reverse complement strand
CCCCCTTCTCACTGCCCCTTTATTTGCTATACTAAGAGTATGAAAAACAAAACACTCATCACTGGAAACGGTTACTACTGCTCACCAAATATGGTTCAGTTCTGCGAACACATGGTAGCAAAGGAAATGATTCAAGCACGGATCGATCACGAAGTGCGTATGGGTTTACGCCCCGCCCCTTCAAACTACGGTACTTGGAACGTATCAGATCGGCATTAGTGTGCCAATCCAAAAACTGGCACACGCTTTCTCTATTCGTGCGTGTGCTGGTTTATTATACTTGTATACCAAACAAATTCGTTATGAACACAACTCCATTCGGTTTAACAGTTCCTACCACTGAGGTAGAAATCAACGGTAGAGTTTGGAAGGTAACACGCTTAAGAACAGCACACGGTGCGAAGCGTAATAAGTGGGTAAACCAAATTAAGGGAGGCAGCAGCAGAGTACGCTGTGCTTCTAATAACGGTATTACCTCTAACACAGTTGCCACCGCCTTGGGTGATGTGAGGTAATCCACACCCCCCAATGGGTTCGTGATTCGGCAGTGCCCCCGTGGTGGGCGTTGCCCCGCCCCCGCCCGTTGAAAAACGCTTAACTACCCTAACCTACAAAGTGTTACGGAAGCGAGAACAATATCTCAATGAAACTCAAATTTTTTTTCCCTGTTAAAAATTCCCCACAGGGTTGACTTGCTAATAATTCGTAATTGATATATAATGTCATAACAGAATACTACGGAATGCAAAAAAATAACCCAGAGGAAAAACGCCCCATAGAAGTTGATACAGTATCTGGTGAGTATTATGTAAGAATCCCTGAATGGGCTATAAATGATCAGGGTTGGTTTGAAGATACAGAAGTAAGTTTTAAGACAGATGGCGATGAACTCATCATTACAGAATCAAAAGACTAGTACGTTTCACATATATCTAAGAGGAGAGTGTCTCTTCAAGGATCTTGATGATTATGAATTTAAGTTGATATGGGGAAGAATATATCAATCATACTTTAGGGAAGAATTATCATATGAAGAATTTCAACAAGAGAATATGACAGACGCATCGTACTGATATCACTACCTTATAATTTAAGTTGACTAAACCTACATATACTGATATAATATTGATATAACATTACGTAGGTTATGGCAAAAGGATTTACAGTTAAAGCGAAATCCCCAGTGGTACAGAAAGAACCAGAGTGGGATTTTGATCAAGCAAGAGAACTCATCAAAGGTAAGACAGTAGTATTCTGTTTACCAGGTCGTGGAGTTTCTTATCAATTTTTGAAGAGTTTTGTACAACTATGCTTTGATCTGGTACAGAGTGGAGCAAGTATCCAAATCTCACAGGATTACTCATCAATGGTCAACTTTGCTCGTTGTAAGTGTTTAGGAGCAAATGTCCTCAGAGGACCTGATCAGTTACCTTGGGACGGCAAGTTACAATATGATTATCAGTTATGGATTGATAGTGATATAGTATTCAATACAGAGAAGTTCTGGCAGATCGTTCTAATGGATAAGGACTTAGCTGCTGGTTGGTATGCTACAGAAGATGGTAAGACTACATCAGTTGCTCATTGGCTTGAAGAAGATGATTTCAGAACTAATGGTGGTGTGATGAATCACGAAACCATCGAAAGCATCTCGAAAAGAAAGAAACCATTTACTGTTGATTATACAGGATTTGGATGGTTACTTATTAAGAATGGTGTATTTGAACATAAAGATATGCCTTATCCTTGGTTTGCTCCTAAGATGCAAGTCTTTGAATCGGGTGAAGTACAGGATATGTGCGGAGAGGATGTTTCATTCTGCCTAGATGCGAAGGAGGCAGGTTTCGAGATCTGGTGCGATCCTCGTGTTCGTGTGGGTCATGAGAAGACTAGAGTAATCTAATGACACGTTATAATATTCTAATTGACGGTGAGGTAGTTTATAAGAACCTTACAGAGGATGAGTATTTTAACACTATAGAGGATTTGGCACAGGATTATTATATTGATAATTCATCACCGAATCCTTCTAATATCAAAACAGAATTTATTGAGGATTAATTATGGCTAAATCAGTCGCATGGAACAGTGATACTTTTATCGAATCAAAACCGAAAAAGTCTCGTCAAGGAAGAGGAAAGCACTCGAAATATTCAGCAACATCCCGTAACTCGGCTCGTAAAAGATATAGAGGACAAGGTTAGTGAGTCAGATTGAATTAACTAGTCATACTGATCATGGCAATTTTATCTCCGAATTTCAATCTAATCTTGACGGGGATAAATTTGTCGATTTTTATGAACGTATGGCCGCTGCTGGTGCGGGGTTGGTTACACCCCGTAGTACTGGTGCTGTAAAGAATGAGCAATTGTTCCTTACACAACTATTACAACACGAAGAACAGAATGTTTATAATAGTACTTTACCATTAGCACAAGATTGGAATCATGTTGTAATGAGTTGCCTTCATCATTACACAGAAAGATATGAAATATTAAAAAATACACCGTTTGAGTACAAATATTCTAAATTACAGAAGACACGTCCACAACAAGGGTATCATACATGGCATCATGACGCATGTGCTCCTGATACTTATCGTAAAATAGTCGTAATTGTCTACCTAAATGAAGGTTTTGGTGGTGGAGAAACTGAATTCTTGTACCAAAGTCTTAGAATTGAACCAAAAGTAGGAAAAATTATCGTTTTTCCAGCAGGATGGACACATACACACCGAGGAAACCCTCCTTTACATGGAGATAAGTACATATTGAATGGTTGGATTGAAGAATTTCCACAAAATTCGTACAAACAAGGAACATAATTAATTTTTCTGAAGAATAGGTATAAATAAAGGGAGGAAATACTACAAAGTCTCCTATCGATGTCGATTACACGTAAATCTAGAGCATTTAAAGACATTAGTTTGTCTTTTAAACCCCATCCCGTTACTGGTGACATGCCAGTTTTGGTTAATGAACGTGCAATTATTAGGTCAGTTAGGAATTTAGTAGAAACTATACCAACTGAAAGGTATTTTGAACCATTAATTGGTACAGATATCAGAGGAATGTTATTTGAAAACTATACTAAGTTAACTTCATACGTAATTGAAGACCAAATTAAGATTTCTATTAACAACTACGAACCAAGAGTTGCTAATGTTAAGACGAATGTCTTAGGTAGACCAGATAGAAATGCTTTTGAGGTAACAGTTTTCTTTGATATTGTTGGTTTGGATAGACCAAGACAAAATTTCACCTTTTTATTAGAACCTACCAGATAAAATAATGCCCGTTACGCAGTTTAACACTCTAGATTTTGATCAAATCAAGAATCAATTAAAGGATTATCTTGCTTCAAACTCAAATTTTACTGATTTTGATTTTGAGGGATCTAATTTTTCCGTTTTAATTGATTCTTTAGCATATAACACCTATATTAATGCGTTTAATGCTAATTTAGTAGCAAATGAATCGTTTTTAGATTCAGCAACTATAAGAGAAAATGTTATATCATTAGCACGTAATATAGGATATGTACCAAGATCTAAAACAGCAGCAGAAGCACATATTTCGTTTGATGTAGAAATACAAGATAGTAATAATGATATTTCTCAACTTAGACTTAAACCTGGTCTTGTTTGTGTAGGAAACGCTAATAACACGAATTATAGATTCTCAAGTTCATCTCCTATAACTGCTAACGTATTAACTAATACTCTTGGTAAGAGAATCGCATCTTTTACTAATATCCCAGTTAAACAAGGAACATTAGTACAAACAAATTTTATAATTGATACTCAAGTTGATCAAAGATTTATTTTAGACAATACTAATATTGATTCTTCAACTATTAAAGTTAGTGTTAGAAACGATGTTAATGATTTATCTAATGGTAGAGAATATAAAAAGATAGATAATATCCTTAATTTAAACAAAGATTCTGAAATATTCTTAATACAAGAAGTTCAGGATGAGAAAGTTGAAGTATTATTTGGTGATGGATTCTTTGGTAAGAAATTAACAACAGGTAATATCGTTAGTGTTAGATATATTATAACTGATGGTGTTGAAGGTAATGGTGCTGGTGGAGCAGCAGGTTCTGTTGGTACTTTTGAATTTCAAGGAACTTTTGATCGTAGATTAAGTACTGCTTCAGATCAATATGTTTCTGAATTGCCAGTTGATACTATATCAGTAACTACTGTTAATCGTGCCTCAAATGGTTCTGAGAACGAAGATATATCATCAATTAAGTATTTGGCTCCTAGACTGTATTCCGCACAGTATAGAGCAGTTACGCCAAGAGATTATGAGGCAATAATACAATCAATTTACCCTGCGACAGAATCTGTTGCGGTTGTTGGTGGTGAGGAATTGGATCCACCACAGTTCGGTAAAGTTCAGATTAGTATTAAACCAAAAAATGGTACTTATGTATCTGATTTTGATAAACAACAAATTAAGAGTAAGTTAAAAAATTATGCTATTGCTGGTATAAATTCTGAAATTGTAGATCTTAAAGTTCTATATGTAGAAATTGATACAACAGTTTATTATAACACCTCACAGTTCTCGGACGGTTCTTTATTACGTAGCAATATAATTGACAATCTTACTACATATTCAAATAATGTGGAGATTAATAAGTTTGGTGGTAGATTTAAATTCAGTAAAATGAATCAACTTATTGATAGAGTTAATAATGCTATTACTTCTAATATTACGAAAGTGAAGATTAGAAGGGATATGAAGGTACTTATCAATACATTTGCTCAATATGAGATATGTTTTGGTAATAGATTTTACATTAGTCAATCTGGTTTTAATATCAAGTCTACAGGGTTTAAGATCTCTGGATACCCTAATACGGTATATTTCACAGATATTCCAAATAAAACTGTTACAGGCGATTTAGATGGTAGTAAGAAGGGTGTTATGTGTATTGTATCTAAGGATACAAAGAATGAGATGAAGATTGTAGCAAAGGATGTTGGTACGGTTGATTATAAGAAAGGTGAAATCATCATCAACACTGTTAATATAACACAAACTGTTGCGGCAAATAACTTAATTGAGATACAAGCATTCCCAGAATCCAATGATGTTATTGGATTGAAGGATCTCTATCTTAGTTTTGACGTTTCTAATAGTTCGATAAATATGGTCAAGGACGTAATCGCATCAGGAGAGGATGTTTCAGGCGTGGTATTTTCAAGAGATTATTACACTTCAAGTTACTCAAATGGAGCAATCGAGAGGAAATAAAGAATGAGTCTAGAATTTGATAAAAGAGTACAAGTCAATAAGATAGTCGAAAGTCAGTTACCAGAATTTGTGGTAGCTGATTTTCCATTAACTACTGATTTTTTAAAACAATACTACATATCGCAAGAATATCAAGGAGGTCCTACTGATCTTATTGATAATCTCGATAGGTATCTTAAAGTAGATAACCTAGTTCCTGAAGTTGTTACTGGAACTACTACACTATCTACAGACATTATTACTTCTGATACAACTATTACTGTTGCTTCAACAAAGGGATTTCCTAAAGAATATGGTCTTTTAAAGATTGATGATGAAATTATATCATATACAGGTAAGACAAGTACAACTTTTACGGGATGTATACGTGGATTTAGTGGAATAAGTGATTATAATGTTGGCATTTCCTCATCATTACTTGAAGTTAATAATCAAAATTTAGTATTTAATGATAGTAATGCGTCTAATCATAATATTAACTCTGTAATCACTAACCTTAGTGTACTCTTTTTACAGGAATTTTATAAAAAGATAAAGAAAACTTTCTTACCAGGTTTAGAGGATGAATCATTCCATCCTGGTATTGATGTTGGTAACTTTGTAAAAAATGCTAGATCCTTCTATCAATCAAAAGGTATTGAAGAATCTATAAGAATACTATTTAAATTATTATATGGTGTTGAAGCTAAGGTATTAGACCTTGAAGAGCGTTTAGTTAAACCATCAGCAGCTGAATTTATTCGTAGAGAAACTGTCATTGCCGAAGCAATAAGCGGTGACCCATACAATTTGGTTGGACAAACTATATACAAATCAACTGACGATAGAACTACTGGATCAGTATCTGAAGTTGAAATTTTAACAAGAGAAGGTAAAACATATTATCAACTTTCTTTATTTGTTGGATTTAGTGATAGGGATTTAATTGAAGGAAGTTTTAATATACAAGCAAAAACAAAATCATTAGAAACAGTTTCGGTTGGATCTTCCATCATATCTGTAGATTCTACTATTGGTTTTGGTAATACGGGATCTATTTTAAGTGAAGGTAATCCTAATATCATTCAATATACCTCAAAGAGTGTAAATCAATTCTTTGGTTGTTCTAATATTACATACGCAATAGAAACTGGTTCAAATATAAGAACAACGGAAACTATATTTGGATATGAACATGGAGATTTATCTCAGAGATGTGATTTAAGAATTACTGGTGTTCTTTCCAAATTTGTACCAAATGAAGATATTTCATTGGTTGGTGAACGGGAAGAAATTTCTGTAAAGAATGTTGGTGAGATTATATCAAATACTGGTATAACATATAAAGAAATATTTGCTAATAGTTGGGTTTATAATACAAGTTCTCGTTATCAGATAGAGAATGTATCCTCAAATGGTCAAACATCATTTACTTTATTGAGTGTAATTGATAAATCCAGTTTAAAGATTGGTGATAGTATCACTTTCCTTAGAAGAACTGCTATGACACCAATGGGTGGTGCTATAGTTAAGAGTATTGATTATGTAACTAACAGTATTACAGTAGATAACTTATCTTGGTCTAGTGGAGAACCAAATCCACTTGCTGATTATGACTTAAGAAGAAACTTAAATAAGGCGAAAACAACATCTGTTGGTATAGGTCTTTCTAATAGTAATGTTATCTCTAATGTACTTAATGTTTATTCTGATGGGGATAAGGATGGTTATGTTGCTTCTAATGGATTGCCAAGTTATGAACTTGATCTAAAGAGGTTTACATCTTTAATAGTTGAATCAGGACTTACAACTTTCCGTAACGGTTTACTCTCATATCCAACATATATCGACCCAATTAGTGGATATAATTCTGGTTTTGCCCGATTAAATCTATCGGAACCTACCAATTTTATTTCAGGTAATGCTGTTGTTTATCAAACAAGAGATAATTTAGATGATATAGGTATTCCTATTCAAGGTCTAACTGATGGCGAAACTTATTATATTAGTGTTGCTGAAGGTTCAACTAGGAAGGGTATTGCTTTATATAATTCAATAAGTGCTATTGGTAGTGCTAGTAGTATAACTATGAATCCACCAGTAGGTGCTGGTCATACTCATACTCATAGGTTTATTCTTAGAGATCATTTCAATAAAATGCTCTATGAGGATAGAATTTTAAGAAAATTCCCACTATCACAAGATTTAAGTATTACAACTAAGGATCAGAGACCAATTAATAATATTGGTATGTTGGTTGATGGTACTCAAATAAGATCATATGTGGCAAATGAGACCATGTCATATGGTCCTTTAGAGAATGTAAAAGTATATAATTCAGGAAAGGAATATGATGTTGCTAATCCTCCAAAATTATCTATTGAAGCACCACAAGAATTTGGTGGCGAAATCGCACATGCGGAACCAATCATTAAAGGATCTGTTAGAGAGGTTCTTGTAGATGCTCAAGATTTTGATATTGATAAGGTTTTATCAGTAAGTCTTATTGGTGGTAACGGTAAAGGTTGTTTATTAGAACCAATTACTGGACCTAGATTTAGGGAAGTTGAATTTGATAGTCGTGATATATTCTTCTCAGGTGGTTTAGATATACAAGAAGAAACTATAACTTTCAAAAGAGATCACAATCTTGTTGATGGACAATTACTTTACTATAACAGTAACGGACAAGATGCTATAGGAATAACCAAGTTCAAAGAAGTAAGTAATGTAATTACTGAATATTTGGTTAATGGAGCACCTTACTATGTTAGAGTTATTAATCCAGAAAGAATTTACTTATATAAAACACCAGCAGATGCTATGTTTGGTATCACTGGTATTAATACCATAGGATTCTCTACAGCAACAAATGCTGCTGGTATTCATAAGTTTAGAACAGAATCAAAAAATACTTTAAGATCTGTTAGAGTCTTAAATTCTGGTTATGATTTCCAATATAGAAAATTACCTGTACATCCTTCAGGAATTTCAACTGCTTTTGATACTATAAACTTTAAAGATCATGGATTTAGAGATGGTGATTTAGTAGAATATACCACAATGGTTGGTATAGGTACAACACAACCTAAAGCAATTCAGGGTTTAACTATATCTACAGGTATAAGCACTACTGCTAATTTCTATCATATATTAAAGATTGATGATGATTCATTTAGAGTAGCAGATGCTGGAATTGGTGGAACTTCAAAGATTGATTATACAAGGAAGAATTATGTTGGTCTAGGATCAACAGGTACTGGTTATCAGGTATTTAAATATCCAGATATTGAAGTAAATGTCAATGTTTCTTATGCTTCAAGTGTTTCTGGAAAAATAAACTTTACTCCTATTGTTACAGGTGAAATGATAGGTGCTTATCTGTATGATGGTGGTAGTAAGTATGGAAGTAAAGTTTCTGGACATTATTTTACGCCAAAAGTAACTATACAGAATGGAAGAACTGCTGAAGTAAGACCAATAATAGAAAGTGGCAAAATTGTTGATGTTCAAGTTCTCAATAAAGGTAAAGAATATTGGTCTTTACCTAATCTTGATATAGTTGATGCTGCTGATTCTAAAATTCCTGGCAGTGGTTGTAAATTAAAACCAGTTATTAATAGTTTAGGTCAATTATCTGATATAGTTGTAATTAATCCAGGTATTGGATATTCTACAAATGCGAATGTTTATGTAGATTCTAAAGGTAAGAATGCTTTATTAAGTGCTACTATAAGAAAATTAAGTATTGATAATTATCAATGGCAGTCTGAATATCATCTTGAACCACTTAATGAGGATTTATTACAATTTGGTGTTCACGCATATACTAATACTATATCACAAGGATTAGGTGATAATGGTGGTGTTACTGGTGCTGGTATTGGTACACACTCAGCATTAATTGGTTGGGCATATGACGGTAATCCAATATATGGATCATATGGTTATATGGATCCTTCTGATATTAACTCAGGAATTAAGAGATTACTTCCAAGTTATATTCAGAAGTATGACTATAAAGATCGTCCAACAGTCAATGAATATAATGAAAGATTCTTCGTAGAAGATAATGTTTTTGATGGTTCTGGTGATTTAGATATTCACAATGGAAGATTTTGTAAAACTCCAGAGTTCCCAAATGGGGTTTATGCTTATTTTGCTACTGTAGATCAGAATGGTGTTCCCATATATCCATATTTTATTGGAGAAACTTACAGATTACCTTACATTGAAGAAAATACAATTTTAGATCAATCATTTGATTTTAATAATAGTAATCTTTCTAGAAATACTTTCCCATATAAAGTTAATGAACAATATGCTGATAATGACTTTATCATAGAATCAAATGAAATAATTAAGCAGAAATCTGTAGTTGAATCAGTAACTAGAGGTGTTGTTGATGGATTTGATATATTAGATGGTGGGGATAGTTATAAAATTGGTGATTTTACTGTATTTAATGATGATGATACAAATGGTGGTGGTGCTAGAGGTCAAGTTGATGAGATAGTAGGTATTGGTGTTTCTAGTATTAATACTGAATTAACTACTTTTGAAAATGCTGTATTAGTATGGCAAAGTGATACTGAGGTTATGGTACATAATTTACCAACCATTGAACTTAATGATAAAGACACCGTTTTAATATCAGGTCTTACTACATCAATATACAAATTAAATGATTCATTTAGCGTTGGTATTCATACTGATGTTATTGGATTGGCAAAAACAATGTCAGTTCAAAACAATTCAAATGGTGCTGTTGAGGATATTTACGTAAATTATATTCCAAATACAGTTTCTATAGGTGGATCACTTAGGGTAGGTGATGAATGTCTTAAAGTATTGAACCTATATGATATTGGGGGCATTATAAGAGTTAATAGACCTACTTCAGGTATTGCTCATGCTTATGGATCTAAAATTGATGTACTGAATAATCGTATTAGTATACCAGTTAAAACTAACCAATTTAAATCTGATTTAAATTTAGTTCAATTTTTTAATGCCAATTTAGCAGTTGGTGTTGGTACTACTTGTGGAAGTGTTATTGATTACACTATTGGTGAAAGTACAAAACAAGTTAATGTTCCTTCTCAAAGCATTTATTTACCCAAACATCCATTTAAGGGTGGAGAAAGAGTTATATTCACTAAAGAAGCATCTGCCCAATCATTACTTGTTGGTAGAGAAATTGATGGTTCTCAACAATTCTATCTACCCGACCAAACTTCAAGTTCATCCGAGTTGTATGTAGTTGATAAGGGTAGTGATTTTATTGGTCTTGCTACTAATGTAGGTGCTGCTAATACTGAATCTGGATTATTCTTCTATAGTAATGCTACTAATGATTATGAATACAAGATAGAAACAACGTTTGAACAAATAAGATGTAATGTTGATAGAATTGTTAGCACAGTAACTACAAAAATAGGTGCTGCTAATACTACAACTCATGGATTATTGAATGGTGATAAAGTTAGTATTAATGTTGTACCAAATACAACAGTTGGATTGGGTTCTACTGCTCCATTAGTTTTAGATTATAATGAGCAATATCAGAAATTATTAATCAATCCTGTTGGATTTGATGGATCAGATGTTGATACGATTAAAGACACCATAACAATTACTGATCATGGATACAAAACTGGAGATAAGATCTTTTATAGTTGTGATGGTGATATCGTTTCTGGAATAACAACAGGTTGTTATTATATACATTTAGTAGATTCAAATAAGTTTAATTTATCTGAAACTTATAATGATACCTTCTCATCACCACCTAGAATGATTGATTTTACTGCTGGTGGAAGTGGGCATAGTATTTCATTGGTTAATCCCCAAATACCAGTAGTTAAAAATTCACAATTAACTTTTGGTGTTAGTTCATTTAATTTAGCAGACTATAAACTCAAGTTCTTCTATGATAAGGAATTTAAGAATGAATTTGTTACTGCTACAGATCTTAATACCTTTAATATTAGTGGTATTGGTACGATAGGTATTGGTACATTTTTATCCAGTCCTTTAGTTGGTGCTGCGGTATCGGTAGGATTCTCTACAGCAATGCCAGCCATTCTATATTATGCTCTAGAAAAGGGTGGGTATATTAGTACTGCTGATAAGGATGTTAATAATTATTCGCAAATATTATTCACTGATAGTAAGTATTCAGGTGACTATGAAGTATTTGATATTACTACTGAAACTTTTAAATATTCGCCTAGAGCAATTCCTGAAGTATTGAGATATGAAGAAGATCAGTGTGATAATATTGAATACTCAAGTAAGTCAAATACTGTATCTGGTCCTATAAAGAGTATAAAATTAATTTCTGAAGGATCTAGTTATAAGAAATTACCTAAATTTACTTCAGTTAATAGTGTAAGTGGTTCTAATGCTAATATTGTAGCATTATCAACATCTATTGGTAGGATTAATAATTTACGAATTGTTGATATTGGATATGAATATTCCTCTGATAGTACTTTAAGACCTGAAGCATTTATTTCTCCTGTTGTTAGAATTGATGATTTAGACTTTATTGAAGAAATTTCTGTTGTAGATACTGGAAGTGATTATTTAAGTGCCCCCGATTTAATACTATACAATCCAGAATCTAATCAAGTCGTTGATAGTACTTCATTAGAAGCTATTTCCCCCAATCAAGGTGTTGCTGGTGTTGATGTTATTGCTCCTATTAAAGGACTAGATTCTGTAACACATAGAGTTATTGCTATTAACAATTCTAATGGAATTGGTATTAACTCCATGACTGTGGATGGGACGGAAGCTACTTGTGTTATGGAAACTCCTATTAATGGATATACTGTAGCACCATTTGCGGTTGATGATGAAATTTTTGTTGAAGGTATACAGTTATTTGGAGAAGTTGGTATTGGTACTCAAGCTTCATCATCTAGTGGTATATCAACTGATGGTGAAGGGTGGAATTCATCAAATCATGGTTATCAATATTTTAAAGTTAAAAGTTATATTTCATCAAATCCAGATGTTTTAAAATTTGATTTAGTTGGTTTAACTACTAATCCAGGTATTGCTAAAACTTATCAATCTGGTTATGCTAATATTGTAAATAGAAATAAATTACCAGTATTTTCACCTGTTCAACAAAGATCTAAGTTCTCACCAGATGAACCAATATTGGTTAAAGAGAACCAAACAGGTACTTTCCAGAAGAAAGATCTTAAGGCAGTAGAAATTAGAGAAGATTTTATTAAAACAAGCGGGTTATATAATCTTAAAGTTGGAGATAGAATTGCTGGACAGTATAGTGGTGTTACTGCTACTGTTACTGGAATTACAGCAAATAGTGCTAAATTTGATGTTAGTTTCTCAAATAGAAGGGAAATTGGTTGGACTAATAATACTGGAATGTTGAATGAAGACTTCCAAGTAATACCGAATAATGATTATTATCAAAATCTTTCATATTCTGTTAGAAGTTCCGAAACTTGGGAATCATTTGTTGATCCTCTTAATAGGGTTATACACCCCTCTGGATTGAAGAATTTTTCTGATACGTTGTTAGAGACTAATGTTGATGTTCGGGTGGGTCTGGGATCCACAGAGGCATCAAAGGCGGTTATTATACTTGATGTGTTTGGTGAAAAGAGAGTAGATACAATTAATGATTTTGATCATGTTATAGATTATGATGCTAGAGATAATAAATCTAAGTTTATTGATTTCAAACATAAGAAGTTAACCGATTTTACTAAGTGTAAAACAAATAGAGTTTTGATCCATGACGATATAAGTGGTAAGTTTTCAAGTAAGGGAGGACAAGATCAATATACTGAAATAGAGGAAATTGGTACAAACTTTATAAAGTACCATATACAAGTTGTTGATGCTGATACTTTTGATGTACAATTTACCGATTTAATTGTACTAACTTCAACTGATAGTGCTTATATCTTAGAGAGATCTACCGATTTTTCAAATACTTTACTAGGTGAATTTAAAACTAATGTCGATTATTTCAATAGAAAGACTTTAGAATTTACACCACTTGAAAAATTTGAAAAGGATTTTGATATTAAAGTTTTAAAAACATCATTTAATACTGATACAATATCTGACTCTGTTCAAGAAATTGGATCTATAGATTTAATTGGTAAAAATGTACAGGTTGCTGCTGCTCAAACAGCAATGAGTGGTGGTAATCTTGTTGTTACAGGTACTACTACAACAAATATACTACAATTCTCACCTACAAACTTTAATGCTTTCTTTGCTAATGTTTTAGTTAAAGATGATGCTTCTGGTGAGTTAGATTATAATGAAGTTATTGTTAATTTTGATGGTACAGACACCTATATTACAGAATCATATACTGACGTTTTAGGCGTTACATATAGTTCTAGTTCTAATAGTAAAGTTGGTGTATTAACTGCTAGATTTGATTCTGGTACAATTTACTTTGATTGTATTAACGACAAATCATCTAAATTACTTCTTAGTGCTAATGTTGTTGGATTAGGTACTACAACTGCTGGTATAGGAACATACAGATATAAAGTTTCAGGACAACCAGATGGTTCTGAAAGAACAGTAAGATATGAGTCAAACTATAATGCGGTAGATAATGGAAATTCAATACCTATTTTCACCCTTGATGGTCTTGTTGATAGTTCAGCTAAGTCTATATTAAAAGTTACTTCTGGGCAGAATAGTGCTATACATCAAGCAGTTGTTATTCAAGATGTGAATAATGATGCTGTAACTGTCCAATATCCTCATGTTTCAATAGGTGACATAAGTGGTATAGGAACTTTTGGTACAGTTACAGATACTGTAAACAATAAAGTTAGATTTGATTTCTATCCAGATGCAGCATATTCTTCATCAACTGTTGAAGTTCAGGCTTATTCTGAGATATATCAAACTATTAATGATTTTGAGAATGAACCACCTCTTTTACAGATTGGTCCAGTAAGTACTGAATTAGTATTATCATCATATGACGGTCTTAATGGAACTAGAGGAAATAGAGTTAATTTTGATCTTAAACATGAAGGTATTCCAATTTATTATAAGACATTTAATCCAGATAGCAGTCAACTTACTGTTTCTGCTGGTGCTGGAACAACCTTTACCATACCAGATCATTTCTTCAATACGAATGAGATATTAAATTATAAAGCATATTCATCATTTATTGGTGTTGCTGCAGCACCTTGTGGTATTGCTCAAACTACAAATAATCTTGGGCAATTGGTTACTGAAATGCCATCAGAGGTGTATGTAAAAGCATTAACACCAGATACTTTCCAATTATTCAGTAGAAGGGAATATATTGCTACTGGATTGCCAATAGAAGTAACAAATGTTGGTGGTGGTAACGCCCATAAACTTGAAATGGGTAAAAAGATAAGCAAAACTGTTATTGGCCTTGATGGTATTATTCAACAACCAGTTACATATACTTCTATTAATCATACACTTCCAACTACTATCGGTATTGGATTATCTCAGTTTGCTTTAAGTGGTATTAGTTCAGTACAACCAAGAGATGTAATAAAAATTGATGATGAATATATGAAGGTTGAGGAAGTTGGTCTTGCTGAATCTGTAGGTGGTACAATTAATTCTTGGAATGGGACTATTCCAGTAGTTAAGGTTAAGAGAGGTGCTCTTGGAATCTTACCTACAACTCATAATTCTGGATCTAATGTTCAGGTATTCAGAGGATCTTACAATATAGTTGATAGTACAGCATGGTTCTTAGATCCACCTAAAGGTAATACTAGAACTAGAAGAAATTTAACTAATCTACCTTACGTTAAAGCAGAATTTAGTGGAAGAACTTTCTTAAGAACAAATTATGATACCAATATGGTATTTGATGATATTTCAGATAACTTTACTGGAATTGGAAGAACTTACAGTTTAACTGTTGGTGGTGCTAATACTTCTTCAGGTGTTGGTGTGGGAAATGGTATTTTATTCATTAATGGAGTATTCCAGACACCACTAACACTCAATAACTTAGGTAATAATTATGAAATTGAAGCAGACGTTGTTTCTGGAGTTTCTAGCGTTACCTTTACTGGAATTAGTTCCGAAAATGGACAACTAATTCAATCAGAATTTGATATTAATCAGAATCAGGTTCCAAGAGGTGGCATAATAGTTTCTATGGGTTCTACTACTGGTGTTGGTTACGCTCCACTTGTAGGTGCTAGAGTATATCCCAAATTACAAAGTGGATCTATAGTTAGTGTTACTGGTGCTGGAACATCAGTTGGACCAATAGGTGGTGGTATTCAAACTGCTCATTATGATAATAATATTGGAATCATAACAGTTACTACTAATGAGGTTCATGGATTTGGTTTAGGAAGTCCAAATACTGTTAAATTGGAAGATTTGCAATTTATATGCCCAACTAATGCTGTTGGTACTCCTGTTACAGGTACAACATATGATCCAGCAACAGGTGATATGGTAATAACAATTGCTGGTCATGGACTTTCAAATGGTGATGCAGTTAAGTTAGAAAAGGAATCAATTATCTTCAGTTGTGGATATGGTGGTGCTACTGGTTCTGCTGCTCAAAAGGCATATCCAAGAGAAACTGATCCTGCCTATGATAGGTATATGTACGTTTCTGACGTTACTACAGATACATTTAAGGTGAATGTATTGTTTGGTGTTACACCTACCAATACAGACGCACACACGTTCGTTTCAGCAACATCTAACGCTGTAAGAACAATTGGTGGTGGTGGATATGTAGGAGTTACTACAACAATATTCCAAGATCATGAAAGACCACTTCAATTAGTTGGAGTTAGTTCTGCAAGAAGTTTCCAAGTTGATTGTGGTATTACTAGTATTCCACATACTTATGTTGGTGGTGGATCAGTTTGGCGTTATGAAAATCAATTAACATATGGTTCTGGTTATCGTGAACCAGTATCTATTTCTGTTAATGATATTGCTTATGATCATAAATTTGTAAGATCTGATGCTGATTCAATTACAGCATACACTGGTGGATTCATGGGTCAAACATTGACACCAATCGCTATTGATTATACTTCATCTACGGGTGATTTATTAATGACTTTCGGTGAACATGGTATAGCAGGTCCAGTAGATATAACTGTTAAAGATGCTCAATATGATGCTAGAGTTGGTATATTAACAGCCACTGCTGGAACAAATTATGATGTTAGTGATGCCACTTATGATCCTACTACAGGTATTATGGTATTAACTATTGGTACTCATAATTTAGATACCAATGATAAACTTAAGCTTGTACCAAATTCATTAACATTTAGTTGTGGATATGGTGGTGCTACTGGTACTGCTGCTCAAAAGACGTACCCAAGAGCAAGTGGAACAGGTGTAAATGCTGGAACTCCTGATCCTGGATATAATACTTTCTTAGATATAACTGCTGTAGATATTGCTGCTGGAACAATTTCTGTAAAAGTATTAAGTACTACTCCTTCTACTAATACAGATGTTCATACATTTGTTAGTGCTACTGCTGGAGCAGTATTTGTTCCAAGAGTCTTTACTAATAATGAGCAAGTTAGGTTTGCTGATAATTCTATAACATTTAAATGTGGTATGGACAATAATGCCACTACTCATTCATATCCAAGATCAACCGACCCATCAAGTGATAAGTGGTTAATAGTATCTAACGTAACTGCAACAGATTTTGAAGTTAATGTTGGTACAAGTCCATTAGTTGGGCATACACCAACTACAGGAACTACATATGATCCATTTACTGGATTAATGGTATTAGAAATTGGTTCTCATACTCTAAAACAGGGCGAAAGTGTCAGGTTAGAACCTGAATCAATATCATTCAGTTGTAATTATGGTAGTGGTGGAACAAAATCTTATCCTAGACCATCTAATGATCCATTCTATAATACTGCTATTCCTATTCAGTCAGTAACTGAAACTACTATTACACTACAAGTATTAACCACTGTACCTTCAACTAATACTGATATTCATACATTTGAAGGTGCTACTGCGAATGCCGTTAAATCTGGTGGATTCTATACTCATACATTTGATTCGGCAACTACTAACGGAGTTAGAGCAACAAAATCTCTTAAAATCGCTACAAATTCATTAACCTTCACTTGTTCTAAGGATGATTATGATGGTGAGCATACCTATCCAAGAACAACTGATCCAGCATATGATACATTCTTACCAATAACATCAACAACTCAGAATACAATTATGACTGATGTTGGTCCTGGTGGTGGTGCTGGTACTGGAGCAATTGTAACTGCCAAAATTGCTAAAAATACACATAGGTTTGTAAATTCTATTGGCACTCACATATACAAGAGTTCTATAAGCAATGCCGTTACCATTGGCGGTACTAAAAAGGATGTTACTAATGCTGTATATACCCCAAGTACTGGAATATTGGTATTAACGATAGGATCTCATACTTTCAGTACTAGTGATACTGTAACTATCGCACATAAAGCACTTAAATTTACTTGCGATGCTGATAATCATGCTACAGAACACGCATATCCTCGCACAACTGATCCAGCATATAATACAGCATTAGCAATTACTGCTGTAGATCAGTCTGGTGGTACTATTACATGTAATGTTGGTATTCCTTATCAATATGAAGGAATTACAGCAAATGCTGGAGGTCCTTTCACGGCAGATACGGTTGATTATGATCCACAATGTGGAATTATGACTGTAACTACATCTGCTGCTCATGGATTTACTGCTGCTATTACTAAGAACACAACAAATGCTGTATATAATCCAAATGTTGGAATATTAACCGTTACTACTAATACAAATCATGGATTTAGTAATGGTGATTATGTTAAGATTGCTGAGAACTCTTTAGTATTCAAATGTGCTAAGGATGGATTTATTAGTGAGCATAGTTATCCAAGAAAGGGTGATCCATTATTTAATAAGTGGACACAAGTTTCAAATGTAACTGCTAAGAAATTTGAGGTTCAATGTTTACTTTCCGTACCTTCAACAAACACATCATCTCATAGTTATGAGAGATCTGAAGCTGGAAATATTATGGGAGCAAATAATACAGTTGAGATTGTTGCTGGTTCTCTAACACTTACATGTAATAAGGATCGTTATGCTACAAATCATTCTTATCCAAGAACAACTGATCCTGTTTATAATAGACCTGTGGGTGTTGAAGGTATTGAGAGTACTACTAAATTTAGTATTAATGTTGGCAGATCTCCATATGGAACTGGTGGATCTTTAGAATTTACCGTTGTTGCTGGTGGAACTGGGTATGTTAATCCAGAAATTATTTGCCCTGAACCAAATTATGAAAATATACCAGTTAAGGGTATTTCTAGACTTGGTATTGGAAAAACGACAGAAACTGGAGTCAATCTTCTACTTAACCTTGCAGTAGGTGCTGCTCAAACTTCTGTTGGTATATCTTCTACATTATTTGAAATATCAAAATTTGATATTGCTAGACCAGGTCATTCATTTAAAGTTGGTGATAGATTTACTCCAATTGGAATGGTTACTTCTGCCGAAGTTGAGGAACCATTAAAAGACTTTGAATTAGAAGTTGTTGAAATATTCAATGATTTCTTCTCAGCATGGCAATTTGGAGAAATAGATTTCATTGATGATATTAAATCAATGCAAAATGGAGTTAGAAGAAGATTCCCATTATTCTTTAATGGGCAGTTGTTGAGTTTTGAAAAGGACGAATCGGATCCACTATCTTCAGATATCAACTTAAATGCTGTTCTTTTAATATTTGTAAATGGTGTACTACAAACACCAGGAACTGCTTATCAGTTTGAAGGTGGAACTACATTTACATTTACTGAAGCACCAGATGGTGGTGATAAGGTTGATATATTCTTCTATCTTGGACAAAGAGGTATTGATGTTGAAATTATTGATATTCAAGAAACTATCAAACCAGGTGATGATGTAAGAATATATCGCCATCCATCATTACCAGATTCAATTACACAAGATAGAGAAAGAGTTGTAAAAGAAATTCTAACATCTGACTTGATTGAAACTGATGTATATTCTGGTAGAGGTATTAATGAAGATGATGATAAACCACTTAGTTGGACTAAGCAAAAGGTTGATAAAGTTATTCAAGGATCTTTAGTATCTAAGGCAAGAGAGTCTATTGAACCTTGTGTATATCCAACTTCTAAGATTATTTCAGATGTTAATGAAACTTCTGGTATTGGTCTTGGATTACAAGATGGAATATTTGTAGATGATGCTGAAATATTCTTCTATGAGGAAGGACCACTTCGCCTCCCTAGTTCTGAAAGGTATGGTATTACAGTTGATGCTGTTGATGCATTAATGATGCCAGCTAGTGGTGTAGAACGCCCAGCCGCAGCAGAAGTTGTTGTTAGTGCTGCTACATCACAGGTTAGTTCAATAACTATCACTGATGGTGGATCAGGTTATACAGTTGCTCCTACTATTAAGTTATCAGCTCCACCAATGATTGGTGTTGGAATAGGAACTACTGCTACAGCAACAACAACAATTGTAAATGGTTCTGTTACATCAGCAACTGTTACTAATGTTGGATTGTATACAGGAAGAGTACCAAATGTTATTATTGAAAGTCCTACCTATGAGACAGAAAGAATTGAGTTATTTAAGTTTGCTCAAGGATTTACTGGAATAATTACAGGTATTGGAACTGCTGTTGGTACGAATAATAACCCACTTGCTATTAAATTCTTCTTTAAGACTATTGATGGAAATCAGGCAGGTGATTTGAGAATTGGTTATCCAATTTCTATTAAGGATACTAAGATTGGTGACGGTGTTACTTCTATTGATAGTCACGAGACTTCAGTAGTTGGTATCGGTACAACATTCTTGGATAATATATACAAAGTTCATAGTATTACTACTGCGGATAAAACAGGTGAGATTACTTGTAATATACTAAGTACAACTAATCATGTTGGATTAGCTTCCACTGGACAGTATAATCAAACAAATATTGGAATAACAACTTCTCTAGGAACAATTTCATGGGGAAGATTGTATGGACCAGATACAGTTAGATCAACAAATCCAATCTCGATTGGTGTTACTGGATTAACTATTGACTCTGGATTATCTACTTTCCCAGTTATTCAAAGGAGAAATTATTCTCTAGGATCCCTTAAAGGATTAAGGAATACAGGTGCTATTAGATTACAAGTATAATTATGTCTATAAATAAAGAAAAAATGTGTAATTAAGACAAGATAATGCCAGCAATTGTCACCGACCAATTTAGGATATTAAATGCTAGTAATTTCGTAGATTCTATTGATAATAATAATTACTACGTTTTTATTGGTTTACCTAATCCAACAAAACTTACAGAAAGTACTGTTGTAGGGTATGGTAGGTCTTCTAATTGGAATACTAATCCACCACAACCACTTGATAGTTTTTCAAATAATTCCCATATAGGGGATACAATGATGTTTGGTAAGAAGATAACTTCTGCCAATATTCGTCGTGTTATAAAGAGAGTTGATTGGAAAGCGGGTACTAGATATGAGATCTATAGGGATGATTATAGTAGTTCTAATCCAAGTCCATTAAAAAGTGCTAATAGATTATATGATTCCGAGTATTATGTAATGAACTCGGATTACAAAGTTTATGTTTGTATTGATAATGGTTCTAGTGGAGATAATGAAAAAGGTAATGTTTCACAAGATGAACCAACATTTACCGATTTAGAACCATCAAAAGCAGGTGGATCTGGTGATGGTTATCTGTGGAAATATCTTTATAGTGTTTCTCCAGGTGATATTATAAAATTTGATTCTACAGAATACATTACTGTTCCAAATAATTGGTCAACAAGTACAGATCCTCAAATTAGATCTGTTCGTGAGAATGGTGATTCTGAGGTTAATGATAACCAAATTAAGCATGTTTATATTAAAAATGGTGGAGCTTCATATCAAACATTATCAGGTCAAGAAGTTGATATTGTTGGTGATGGATATGGTGGTAAAGCTAGAGTTGATGTTAATCAAGGTGTAATATCAGATGTAACAGTTAGTGCTGGTGGACAAGGATATACCTACGGATTGGTAGATTTAGGACCAGTTAATAGTACTGCTTCTGGATCTCTAGCAGAATTGATTCCAATAATTCCACCAAGTAAGGGTCATGGTTATGACATTTACACCGAATTGGGAACTGATAAGGTTCTTATCTATGCTAGATTTGATGATTCAACTAAAGATTTCCCAACAGATACTAAATTTGCTCAAGTTGGTATTATAAAAAATCCAACAGTTGGTGGAACTGGTGGTACAGTTGCTGCTGGATTTACTGGTAGTCAATTCTCATCATTGGATGCTATGATTTTTAATGATGAACCAAATAGTAATGATGTTACCAAAAAAGTTGATGGTACTCCTGAAGTTGGTGAAGTTATAGAGCAGAAAATTGATGCTTCTGGAAACATAGCAAGAGCATATGTTGCTTCCTTTGATAAAGAAACTAAAGTTTTGAAATTCTTTAGAGATAGATCTCTAAATTATAAAGGTTCTCAGAACCATACAGATTATGTTGGTATTTCAACTCAAGGTAAGTTTTGGGACTTTAAATCCGATGGTCCCGTAGTTGAGGGTAAATCTTCTGGATTTAAAGGTTATATCAATAATGGTTATACTGGAATAACCACAAATCCATCTGGAACTAAGCAAATTAACTTAGGTTCTGCTTTTACAAGTGGGTTATCTAAATCTGAGATAAATAAAGGCTCAGGGGAAACTGTTTATGTAGACAATAGACCTCTGATTGCTCGAAATACTCGACAAAAAGAAGACGTTAAAATCATCCTGGAATTCTAAAGTAAAATGCCACAAAAGACTAATTTAAATATAAGTCCTTATTACGATGATTTTGATAAGGCGAAGAATTATTATAAGGTTTTGTTTAAACCTGGATATCCAGTTCAAGCAAGAGAATTAACAGGTCTTCAATCAATATTACAGAATCAAGTTGAATCTTTTGGTAATCATATATTCAAAGAAGGATCTATGGTTATACCTGGATCTGTTACGTATGATAGTACATATTTTTCATGTAAAGTAAATGGTGATCATCTAGGAATTGATGTTAGCATATATCTTGATGCTTTAGTTGCTGGTGAAGGTACACGAGTAAGAGGACAAAATTCTCAAATTGTAGGTAAAATTGTAAATTATATTTTACCACCAGAAGAAAATGTTGATGATATTACGATTTTTGTAAAGTATACTGAATCCGATACTGCTGGAGAGAGTACACATTTTCCTAACGGAGAAATATTAGTACTTGATCAAAATGTTACTTATGGAAATACTACATTAGTTTCTGGAGATACTATTTTAACATTAAACAGTGAAAATGCTACAGAAACTGGATCTGCTGTTGGTGTAGATTCTGGTATCTATTTTTTAAGAGGAGCATTTGTTGATACTCCAAAATCTGTAGTTATACTTGAACCATATTCAAATAAGCCATCATATAGAGTTGGTTGGGAAGTACTTGAAGAATTAGTAAATTCAAATGACGATACTACATTAAATGATAATGCAAAGGGTTTTACCAATTTTGCTGCTCCAGGTGCTGATAGATTTAAAATTAGTGTAAAATTATCTAAAAAATCACTTGAAGATTTTGATGATACTAATTTTGTAGAAGTATTGCGTGTAAAGAATGGAGAAATAAAGAAAATACAGAATAAGTCTCAATATAATATTATTAGAGATTGGATTGCTGGAAGAACATATGATGAGTCTGGTAATTATGCTGTAGTTCCCTTTAATGTTAGTGTTCAGAACTCATTAAATGATGAGATGGGATCTAATGGTAAGTATGTTGAGGGAGATAAAACTGATGAACTCAATATACCCAATGATGATTTAGCATGTGTAGAATTATCACCAGGTACAGCATATGTTAAAGGTTATCAGGTTCCTTTATCTGGAACTACTGTATTGGATGTAGATAAACCAAGAGATACTAAATCTATACAATCTGGATCTGTTCCTTTCAGAATGGGTAGTTTGTTGAAAGTTAATAACCCACATGGAACTCCATATATTAATGTTGGTGCTAATGAAAGTAATGTTGCTAATACTGTAGATCTTTTCAGTCAGAGAAAGGGAACTGGTGTTCCAACTGCTGGTAGTGGTACTAAAATTGGCGAAGCCCGTGTATATTCCTTTGGGTTAGCTGATGATAGTTATAAGGGAGATGAAACTGAATGGGATTTATATTTGTATGATCTTCAGACATATACACAACTAGAAATTGGAAATGGTGCTGGTGGTCTAACATATCAGCAAAATACTTTAGCTCCACTTGGATCTAAAGTTAGAGGAATGAGTAGTGGTGCTGAAGGATTTGTTGCTGGTCATCCAAGTGCTGGTAATATAGACATTAGTGATACATCTGGGTCATTTATTTCTGGTGAAAAACTAATATTCAATGAGAAAACTAGTAATGTTGGAGTAAATACATCTACAGCATCGGTTTCAAAGGTTACACAGTATTCTACTGGAGATATAAAATCAGTTTATCAGTCAAAAGATGTAGGTGGATTTGGTAGTAATGCTAAAGATTTTACTGCTGATTCTATTCTGTATGATAGAATTTTACCAAATTTCTCTATAACAGATCAATTAAATATTACTGGTTCTACTAGTACTGCAGCAGCAACCTGTCCAAATAGAAGATTTTCTGGTGCTGTAGGGTTAAAAGTTGATTCTATAGTTGGATATAAAGTAGATTCTCAAGGTGATCCCGTTTATAATAGAGTTAGTGCTATTTCAGCAGATGGGGCAACCTTAACACTTGACGATGTTACTACAGTTGCTGATGTTAATTATGGTGATATTCCAGCAAATGGAACTACAATTTCATCTCTTTTTACAGTTAAAACTCCAAAGATAATTAATTATAATCGTTCTGGATTATTTACTCGATTACCGAAAAAGAATATATCTTCGGTTGATCTTTCAAATTCAAGTTTAATAATATCTCGTCAAGTTAAAACTCAATCCGTAGCAGGTAATGCGTTAGAACTTAAAACTGAAGTTGTTATGGAGAATTCTGGTGCTGGTGCTGCTTTAGGAATTACAACAGCATTTTTTGAACCATTTGATGCTGAAAGATATTCAATTCATTATTCAGATGGTACTACAGAACCTCTAACATCAGATCAGGTTAATATTACTGGTAATGGTAGTGTTATAAGGTTTAGTAATTTATCAAAGGCAACGGATAGTGATGTAGTTGTAAATACTACGTTGAAAAAACTTGGTCTTTCTAGTAAGGTTAAGAATTATATTAGAAGTTCTCAAGTTGAGATAACAAAAACTATTAGTGTATCCAATGGATCTACAAATCTTGGAATTAGTAGTGCCTATGGATTGAGAGTAGAAGATAAGGAAATATCATTAAATGTTCCTGATGCCGTTAAGATTCATGCTGTATATGAATCTAAAGATACTTCTAAACCAACTTTAGATGGTTTAGTTTTTGTTTCTGGATTGGGTCTTGATACAAATACCTTTATTGGTGAAAAGATTGTTGGTGCTGATAGTAGAGCTATCGCACAAGTTGTTAATAGAGTTTCTGATACAACAGTTGAGTATGTACCTTTAAATGGTAATAGTTTTATTAAAGGTGAAAGTGTTACTTTCAAAGAATCTCAAATTACTGCAAATGTACAAAGTTTGAATAATGGTAATTATATTAATAGAACTAGCAATTTTATTTTAGATAAAGGTCATAGAAAACAATTCCTAGATTATTCTAGACTTGTAAGGACCGCAAATTCTGCTTCACCTTCTAAGAGACTACTTGTAATATTTGATTACTATGAGTCTGCTTTGAATACTGCTGGAGATTTCTATACTGTCAATTCTTATACAAAAGATAGATATACTCATGATATTCCAGTAGTATCTGGTAATAGATGTCAGGATATTCTTGATTTTAGACCAAGAGTTAAAAAGTTTGAACCTACTGATGCAACTACTTCATCACCATTCTCATATAATAGTAGAATACTTGAAACGACAACTAGGTATGTTGTAACTCCAGATGAAAGTTCTATTTTAGGATATAGTTATTATCTACCTAGAATTGATAAACTTGTTATTAATAAATTTGAAGAGGTTAAACTTATTAAGGGTGTTTCTGACGATAAACCATCACCACCAACTGAAGTTTCCGATACAATGGAAGTTGCTCAGATAACCTATCCACCATATCTTTATGATCCTATTAAAGGACCTAAGATTAAATTATATGATAATAGAAGATTTACTATGAGGGATATTGGAAAACTTGAAAAGAGGATTTCCAACCTTGAAGTAATGACTTCATTAACTGCTCTTGAATTAGATACAAAATCACTTCAAGTTAAGGATGCTGATGGTATAGACAGATTTAAGAGTGGATTTGTTGTTAATGATTTTAAAAATAGAGATTTTATTGACTTTAGAGTTGAGGATGGATCTAGATGTGATGTTGATGTAGTCAATAAAGAATTAATAAGTGCTGTTGATTTTTGGTCATTAAGAGCAGTATTAGCACTTAATCCAGGAATTGATGGAAATACTGCTGATATGTCATCTAATTTGAGTCTTTTAGATCCAAATTGTAAAAAAACTGGTGATTTATTAACATTAGATTACACTGAAACTGATTGGATAGTACAACCACAAGCATCTGGTGTTGAGAATATCAACCCATTTAATGTTATTGTTTATGTTGGTGGTATTCAGTTAGATCCCCCTTCAGATAATTGGACTAGGACAATATATGTTGATAATCATAGAACAGAGTCTACTGGTAATACTTGGAATTCAATAGGTAATGTTGTTTCTGATACTACTGATGTTCAAAATTCAGTAGATGTGACAGAAACTGAAATTGAAGCGGATCAAGATATATTTAGTGGTAATCATACTGATACTACAACAACACATACTACAACTACAACACAAACTGTAGAAACTAGTTTCACTAATCAATTAACTGGCAATAATCAAGAATTTGATTATGTTGAAAGTGTTAAGATTAATGGTGAAACAGATCCATATATGAGATCTAGAAATGTTTATTTTGCTGCTAATGGTTTAAAACCATATACAAAACATATTCATAAACTTGATAGTGGAGTACCTGATATATTCCCCAAATTGCTTGAAATTTCAACAACTGCTGGATCTGGTAATGGATTTACAGTTGGTGAAAATGTTAGGGTAATGAATGGGTTTTATACCATAGGTTATGTTAAAGCACAAGCACCAAATCATAAGTTTGGGGATACAACTAGACCAGAATTTGCTGCAGGATTAGGTCATCCAGCAGTTACAGTTGAGACATATAGTGTTGATCCATTTGATAGATCAAGACCTGCACCTTCTAATGCGTATTCATCAACATCTGTATTATTTAATTGTGATATTAGTGAGTTAGCAAATAATGAGAATTATTATGGTTATGTTGTTAAGGGTGCAAAACTGATAGGAGAAACATCTGGTACTGAAGCAACAGTAACTAATATGGATCTTATGTCAGATAATTGGGGTGATGTTTTGGGAGCATTCTTCTTCAGAGATCCCAACCAAACTCCTCAACCTTCAGTATTATTCTATACTGGAACAAAAACATTTAGACTTACTGCTAATACTACAGGAGCATTTGTTCCTACAGGAAGCACTGCTCTTGCTAGTGATGCTAGTGGTACTTATAGTGGAACTGGTACTATTTTAACTCAAGTCACAGGTACTGTTGGAGTTAGAAATCCTCCCCAACCTGCACAGAAACCCAATGAAATTACTACTAGCGTAAGTGTAAATTCAAGTTCTTCTACTGTAAGAATAGAAGCACCTTATAGGGATCCTCTAGCACAAACATTTACTGTTGATGAAACTGGAGCATTCTTAACATCATTTGATGTTTATTTCTATAAGAAAGATCCAAATGCTAAGGTTTTTGTTGAACTTAGAGAAGTTGAATTAGGAACACCTACAAGTTTCCTTGTACAAGGATATGCTCAAGTAGCATTAAATCCTAATGATATTGCTATTTCAGATGATGCTTCTGTAGCAACTACAGTTAAATTCCCATCACCAGTATTCTTAGAATCTGGTAAAGAATATGCTATTGTATTCTTATCACCAGGATCTGATGAGTATGAGATGTGGGTTGCTACTATGGGTCAAAAGAATGTTACTCCACCTGTAGGATTACCAGCAACAACTGACGATTCTCAGTTTGGTGTTGTAACTAAGCAGTATATTGGTGGTAGTTTATTCAAATCACAAAACGGTACAATTTGGACACCTAGTCAGTATCAAGATCTTAAATTTACTCTTAGAAAAGCAGCATTTGTTCCTGCTGGTACATGTACATTCTACAACAGTTCTATTGAACCTTCTAATATGAATGTAATGCCAATGATGAGCAATCCAATTAGAACACTTCCTAGAAAGATTAGATTTGGTTTAAGTAATAACGTTACATCTACAGAACGTGCTTTATTACCTGTTGGTAGAAAAATAAGTACAGGTCTTGTTGCTGATACTGAAGATAATAGTATTACTGGTGTTATTGAAGATGTAGGTGGACCTTTATTAGGAATAAAAGTTTCATCCAATGGTGCTAACTATAATACTGGTGGTGCTTGGGGATCAGTTCCTGTTAGATCACTTGATGGTAATGGATCTGGAGCATCGTTAAGTATAACTATTGCTACTGGTGGAGCAATTACTATTAATAGTATAACTCAATCTGGTACTGGTTATAGAGTTGGTGAAGTATTAACAATTGATGTTCCACTTAGTGCTGATGTTACTAATGGTTCTGGTGCTAGATTTACAATTACTGATATTACTGATGTTATTGACACCGTTTATCTAACTGATGTTCAAGGAGAAAAATTTGTTACAGGTGATCAAATTATTCATTATGGAGTTGCTAACGATACTAGAACAGTTCTTACTGGTATAACAGTTTCTTCTGATTCTGTAGTAACTAATGATATCTACTCAGGAAATGTTATTGAAGTGATTCAACATAATCATGGACATCATGGTGCTAATAATAGTATTAAAATTGAGTCGATTGAACCAGATAGCATTAAAACCGCAACTACAAATGATATTTCTGCTACTGATGTTGAGGTAAATGTTGCTTCAACCACACCATTTACATACATGGCTGGAATAACAACTGATAGGGGTGAAGCTTTATTAAATAATGAGATTGTATCATATGTTGTTGGTGTTAATAAGTTAGCATTAACTGGAAGGGGACTTGAAGGTACAACTTCTATTTCGCATTCTTCTGGTGCTAGTATTCAACCATATGAAGTTAATGGTATGCCATTAACTAAGATTAATAAGACACATACCATTCCAACCAACCAAACTCTAAAAAATCTATCAAATATTGATAATTATTACTTAGAACTTGATAGGGGAAGTGGTAATAGGGCATCAGGTAAGAATCAATTAAACTTTATAAATGAAAAAGCTGTAGGTGGAAATCGGGTTGGAATTTCTCAAAATCATCAATATAGTTCTGCTTCTGCTAAATTTAATGTTATTACTCCTGGTAAAGGAACCCGTGCTAGTGCTTCATATAGAACTGTAAGTGGTACTAGTGCTAATGGATCTGAAGTATCATTCTTAGATCAGGGATTTGAACCAACTATCTTGAATGAAACTACATTCTTCCCAACACCTAGAATGGCAGCTTCTTTAGTTAATGAGGTAGAAAGATTAGATTCTCTTCCAAGAAATGCATCTCTTACCCTCAAAGTTGATATGACTTCTAATGATCCTAATTTATCACCAGTATTAGATGCTCAAAATGCTACATTTGTTCTAGGTAGAAATAAAATTAATTCTCCTATTGATGATTATGTAACTGATACTAGATCTACTCAACTAATCGGTGATCCACATGGTTCAATATTTGTTACTAAAAAGGTTAATTTACAACAACCTGCAAGTTCAATAAAAGTTTATGTTGCTGCTAATGTACAACCACAAGCAGACTTTAGAGTTTACTATAGATTATATTCTGCTGATTCTAGCGAAACTTCTCAGGTTTATAGACCATTCCCTGGATATTCTAACTTAATAGATACTAATGGTGATGGTTATGGTGATAAGGTTATTGATTATGGTATGAGTGATGGTAGTTCTGATGCTAAAGTCAAGAAGAGTGGACAGAATGACTTCTCTGAATACCAATTTACTGTTAATGATTTAGAACAGTTCAGTGGATTTAAAATTAAGATTGTAATGTCATCCACTAACGAGTGTGTACCAGTTAGACTTAAAGACTTTAGAGCACTTGCTTTAGCATAATGATATCTTTTCAGGAATTTTTAGTTTTATGTGAGGGAGGTTTATCAAGATATCTTGGTAAGTCTGAGACCCATGATACTGGTCATATATCACCTGATCGTGGTGATGATGAAAATGAAAATAAAAAGAAAAGAAGAAGTCTTGAACGTGATTTAAGAAAAAATAAAATTGGTTATAGAAAATCAACTGGCAAATATAAGTACGATGATGGGTCTGATGCTCGTGAAGTTTCTTACGCAACAACACGTCCTGCTGGAATGTCAAAGAGAGAATTTGGTAAGAGGATGAGACGACTTGGTGCTAAGTATGGTCAAGAATCAATTATTACAAAGAAAGCTGGTAAAGATGCTAGATTACATTATACCGATAAGAGTGGACGAAGTCCAGATAATATAGGATCAGCAAAACCAGGTCCACATCCAGATGGTTATGGTGAAACTGGCGAAACAAGACAAAGAGGTGATAAGTTAAAGGACAAGAAAAAGGATAGGGATTTCCATTATTCATGAGAAACTCTGTAAATCCAGCAACTAAATTCATTATAGATCCTAGTGGATCTGGCAAATTAGTAAAATTTAATCTCCCAATAGATCTTAGAACTGTTGAGGATAAGTTAAAGCAATATCCATTTAATTTAATCAGAACGGAAACTTCGACTTTCTACTATGAAAACATTCAAACAATTTTTAGAAGAAGCATCTAATGCTGTTCAAACTTTTAGAGATAAAGGTTTCAGGATAAGAAATTTATTTGGTCCTGGAGGAAAATATAAAAAATTGGAACCAATTCCAAAACCAAATACACAGGCAAAACTTTCTAAAGATGATAAGATCAATGGTCAATATAAGAATATTACAAATCCTAAAAAACCATCTGAGGATGATTTGATTAGGGGAACTATACCCATTAAAAAAGCATGATACCAGTTGAAGGACATAAAAACCTGTTTCGTGACCCAGAAACAGGTGCAATAATTAGTACAGATACTAACTCATATTCTGATTATGTTTCTACTAAAAATAGAAAACTTGATGAAAAATCAGAATTAGATGCGATGAAAAAAGATATTAATGAAATTAAGACTTTATTAAAACAAATTACAGGTCAGATAACATCTTAAAGTATAAATAATACATAGATTCTGAATTGCATACATAAATGGCAGATATTAAGGTAAGAGTTGGGCAACACAATGCGGTGAAGGTTGTTTCCTCACTTGCTGGTGCTCAAGGCTTATCACTCGCTGAATTAAGCGATGTTAATGCCTCGAACCTGTTAAATGGAATGGTCTTAGTTTATAATGGAGCAACTCAAAAATGGGATGCAACTCTTGAACTAACACCTGGAACGGAACAAAATTTAAACATTAACGGGGGAAATTTCTAAATGGCTAGTATTATCAGGATCAAACGATCCTCTGGAACCGATAAACCTGCCAGCCTCAATTGGGGTGAAATGGCCTAT
>Ga0163179_10000406_pt1 | contig 31146 bp, 22 predicted proteins | sample AtlANTMetagenome_FD_109643 | JGI IMG/M metagenome (GOLD analysis project Ga0163179, IMG submission 109643) | Marine eukaryotic phytoplankton communities from the Atlantic Ocean - Atlantic ANT 2 Metagenome | ecosystem: Environmental > Aquatic > Marine > Oceanic | place: North Atlantic Ocean... | reverse complement strand
CGTAAGCCCCACAGATTCTTTAACTTGAGCGACGTTGAGATCTGGCTGATAAATGCCTCGTTTTGTCCCATCTAACCAGAACCTATGACGCTCGGGCGGATACTTCAACTTTTCGGCCACTTTGTCACCAAGCGTTCCGTCGTTTGACATGATCAGCATGTCGTAAGGAATCTTGTAAGAAAGGATCTCTCCGAAATCTCGAATCCGTTTATACCAAGGCACATTAAACAGCGTGTGACCTAACCATGTACCCCATCGTCTGCCAATGTGGACCGCACCATATTTTCGACACAGGCGGTGAGCGACATATGCGGGATCGCTGCGATACGAATAAATCACGTCGGGACGATGCTCCGCGGCGACGCGGTTGACCTCGCGCTTGAACGCATTTTGTGTCCACAACCATCCGACCTTAAAAATGTTTCGAAACGGTCGAGCCTTCATCGCCTTGAAGATCAACGGAGGCGGACAGATTCGATGGACGTGAAATCCTCCCATCATGAAATCCTTCGATGAGGAGAAGTCGCCGATCACAAACACATGAACGTCGTGACCTTGGTCTGCCATCGTCTTCCAAAGCATCGGCACCAAGGGGACACCCGCCATTTTGTCGAAGGTCTCGTCTTCGAACATTTGATGCAGGCCAGACCAATCGTGGGTCAGGATGAAAACGGTGAGCTTCTCACCGGTAGAGTCCCGAGTCTCAGCGTTGGCAACATCGGTCACGGGCATAATCAACTCACTGACGGTTTCGCGTCATCGCCTCGTAGGAGCGAGAGCGACTGACAATGGATGGATCAATCAAATGACGGGTATGCCGATCAAGCAGCCCGCCTGAGAACTCTAACACAAAATACGTTTGTCGAATAATTCACTTGCTTGCGAATCTGGTGACTTCTTCAAGGGAAGTGGCAGCTAAGGTCTTAGTTGTCTGTTTACGTAAGCTAGTCAAAACGGTTCATCCACCGGGACTAGGCGCAACCCGTTGTAAATAATCGGCTAATTCATCAGCGGAGAGGTGCGCCGATTCTGCATGTTTTGCACTGACATCCTGGGCTGCGCGTCGACGATCGTCGAGGCAATCCAACGTCGCTTCAACGAGTTCTACACCGTCGGCGACCTCAAAAGGCGATTCCCAGCCGACGGCCGCATCCTCGAGTGTCTCGGCCATAATCCGAAGTTTTGGTTCAATGACCGTACAAATCGCTGGAATTCCCAACGCCGATCCCACGATTGCGCCGTGAGCTCGGGATGTCACCAAGACATCACAGGCGGCGAGTTCGTTCAATTGATCGGAGATCGATAAACGATTGGGGTTCCAGATAACGTTCGAAAACGAAGACGATTGAACCGTTCGCCGGCAAGTCGTATCGCCAAATCCATCGAAGATAAAGAAGGTCGGCTTGTGCCCTCGTTTTTCAAGCGAGGCCGCCAGTTCCATGGAAGCGGCTAGATGGCGAAATCCTTCTTCCGTCCGATACCAATCCCGAACGATGATGCCAACTCGATATGGTGGGGACGAGTTTTTCAAACCTGGAAGATCCGCACCCCAAAGAGAACTCGCATACCCAAAATCAGAATGCAAACTGGCTTGTTCAAGACCCCAGTTCTGACAGTATCGCATACTCGTTTCGTCACGAACGGACAAGAATTCGCAGCCAGCTAATTGTTTCGCCGCGGATTGTTCGGATTCAGATCGAGCGAACGGACCCAAACCGATGGAAATTGCAGCGCGACGAGTCTTTTCATCAAGATCAAGACGTACTCCTTGCGGCCGTCGAAGATTAGCAAGCGACATCCGCCCACTCGCCAAACCCTCCAGGAATCGTTGAGCCCGTTCCCACTTTGATCGACGCAAGGAAGTTCCTTGGAAGTCGTAAAACTGTGTTCCGCCACCGTAGATCGCGACCTGAGAACGTACCGTGGTTTCTGCCTGGCGGACGACGTACTGCGGCATGGCATCGAGTCGGCGACAATATCGTTCACCACCACGATAAATCAATACGGTGATGTCCTTCGCGTCATGGACCTTTCGCGCCGCGTTGACGGCAGCCAGCATGAGCAAGTCGTCGCCGAAATTGCCCAGCCCGAAACCGCCAATGATAACCACGGGGGTATCTACGAGCATTTGCTTGATATCTTTCTATCCCACTTGTCCATGACACAAACTAGGTTGAAACGGAAACTTGGCTTTCCGAGGAGGACTTCTCCCGACTCATTTTGAGCCAACCTGAAGCAAACAAAAGTCGCTTCGCCAAATCCAGGATCAGGTAACGGACCGCCATCTGCGTTTTTTTGATTCGTTCCCTAATCGTCATCGCGGGCATCGCACGGACGTCGTAACCAAGCTCCCGCAACAAGGGACCGACCATTTGTTCACTGAGCTTTTGATCAAAAACGGTCATCTTCGTTTTCCAATTGGCAACCGAGCCAACACTAACCGGCGCTGCCACCTCGTGGTGCCCCGTTGGGCCGGCAATGCGTTTACCGGCCGTCGTATTCTCCAACATCGTTGCTTCAAAAGGTTCATCGAGAAAGTCGCAGATCTGCCGGACCGTGGCCTCCGTGTTTTCTACCAGCTCCTCATAACGAATTTCCAGATAACGCTCCGGACCCAGCCAGCTTGCCGCTTGTCGACCGAGGATCACATTTTGTTTCCAGGTTTGAAGCAAATAATAGGTATCGTAATACCAGTATCGGTCACTCCATTTCTTCAAAGCTGAGAGGACCGAGTCACGACCATCACGAATAATGTGGATGAATTTCGCCTCTGGAAAAATCTTGTTAATGGTTGGTAAAACTCGCACATAGCTCGGACCCTTGTCACCCCATCGAGCCGCCCCATTCGTCTTGATTCGATAGAGAGCATCCAGGGCATGTCGAAGTGTGTGCTCGGGAAGCGATTCGCAAAAGGCGTCGACATCGTCGACCAATCCGGACCACTCGTGATTCATACCTCCGAGCTCCCCGACCAGCTGTTCGATCTCTTCGCGGCTGAGCCGGCGGGATTGATAACGACCGAGATGGGCCAGAAAGCCAGTTTCGTCCGGAATATCGATTTGCGAATGTCCACAAAGAATGCTGCGCAGCAGCGTCGTTCCGGATCGTGGATTTCCCACCACAAAAAAAGGAACGGTTGGCAGCGGATCGTCAGACATACGTTTTTTGCTTCTAATTCCGACTCGCTCTACTGCCAGATCATGGCGACACGTAACACCGATCACCGACAGCAGCTGTAGAAATCTCCGAGTCGCGACTACTTCTTCAATTCCTCAATTATAATTGGCCAGAAAGAGCGCCCGGTAGTTGTTGTCGAGTCATGTTATAAGAGTACTCTGTCAGGAAGATCGGTTCGATCCGACTTCGCGGTCGGCTTGTATCGATCGTAACGATCCTACGTTGTGTATTCGGTTTTGATCAGGACTTGTCTGTTTGTCCAAGACGCCTCAACCCATTTCGGATTTCGCGGTTCAATCGCCACTCGACGTGGCGACTGTGGAGTGCGCTCTGAATGAACTTCTGGCAGCCGTTCGCGATGATCAAGTTCCGGCGACTGCGGTCGACCAAATGCACGACTATTACGACCGGTACATCACCTGGCAGAATCATTTTCTGCATCATTTCGCGCCCTTCGTTATCGACGTCGATCGATGCTTCAACCCTCAGTCCACTCGACCTCATCTCCTCGACCTGGGGTGCGGAGTTGCCACCCAGGCACACTTATTGGCAATGCGTGGTGCGACCATCACGGGTCTTGATCACAATCCGCAACGAGTGGCAGCCGGACAAGCCATGACCCCCTGGTTTTCAGAACGTAGTGGCAAGTCGCTCCAGGTCACGCTGCAGGCAGCCGACGCCTTTGAAATGCTGGCTCAACAACCCGCTGAAAGTTTCGACGGTTGTTACACTCAGTTCGCTTTGGCCTACATGCGACCGCACCGAGAGATGCTGGAATTGATTCATCGCGTCGTTCGACCGGGAGGCCGCATCCTGTTCCGTGAATTCAATGCTGGCAGTCTTTACAATCGGGTCATCTCACGCGTTGATTGGCTGACCGATCGAGACTACCAGAACATTGGACAAGAACTTGGCTGGCAATGTTTGGCTCGCAATTTCTGCTGGTTTGTTCCCAAACAGCTGACGAATCCCGGACAGCTACGGCATTGGTGGGGACCCTTCGAGGCAGGCCTTGAAAGAATTTCACCCGTCGCTCGTTATGGAGCGGCCGCTATGACTCTCGTCTTCCAGCGTTGAGCCGGCAAGTTTGCTCTTGTCTATCTTTGAGATCGCCTGCTATAAGCTTTGGCCCTATTGTCCGCACGTGATAGCATTGCATTCACTGCCTATACGATGGTTTCCGAATCCATGATGAATCGACTGTTTAACGCGATCCTGGTATTCGCATTCGCGGCGATCACCGGCTGCATTCCATCCATACTGTCCGCCCAGGAGAGTGAGATTCAGTTGTTGCCGCCCATTTCGGGATCCGATGAGGGGAGTATTTCTACGGAAGTTACGTCCGAAGAATTGCTGGGTGAAGAATTGCTGACGGAAGCTCCAGCCGACTTTTGGACTCCCTGGTCGACCACCATGGGTTGGTTCAACTCTCCGATTTGGGATTTCGGGATGGAATTAGGAGTGAACGGTTCCGAAGGCAACTCGCAAGCCTTTAGCATGATGGCATCGGGATCATTCAAGCGGGAAACCGAAGCGAGCACCATCGAAACGAAAATCAATTACGGGAAGACACAAGCGGATGGAGTGGAGACACAGCACTACGCTTTGCTCGACAGTCGCTGGGATTGGAATATTTCTCCCGCCTGGTTTTTGTACACGAAGACCATTCTCGAATACGATGAATTCAAGTTTTACGACATACGGATGACGAACTCAGGTGGTCTTGGTTACCACTTCATCAAGAACGATCGAACAACGTTGACGAGCCGTTTTGGTGCGGGTGTATCACGTGAGTTTGGCGGACTGAATAACGAATGGATTCCGGAGGCGAACTTTGGTGCGGACGCAGAACATGCTCTCACCAAACGTCAAAAGCTGAATCTGACTGTCGACTATTATCCAGCCTGGGAAAAATTCTCGGACTTTCGCATCATTGCCGATGCAAATTGGGAAGTGTTATTAGACGAGGCCACCAACCTGAGCTTGAAGCTGGGTGCAATTGATCGATACGACAGCACGCCGGACGGGGCTCTCGCGAACGACATCGACTATTACGTCACGCTGCTGTGGAAGCTCTAAACGAGCCAGCAAACGATCCTGCGAGTCCACAAATTCGCAACCGTGCCGCAAATCAATTAACGGCTCGTTCGGCGAACCGTTCTTGGAGCGACTGCACCTTCATTTCCTCTTCGCGAAGCGCTTCCATCGCCATCACGGCTGCTTCAGCAGCCTGGAATGTCGTGATGCATGAGACGCCATGCTGGACAGCTGCTGCTCGAATCCGTCCTTCATCCGTACGAGCACCTTTGCCGTTGGGAGTGTTGAGAATCAACGACACCTTCCCGTCGATCAGGTAATCGATCAGATTCGGGTGGCCTTCGACCAGTTTTTTCACGGGTTCAACGGGAATGCCCGCATCTTCGAGGCGACGGGCGGTGCCGGCTGTCGCGATGAGTTCAAATCCCAACCGGTGTAAACGTTCGGCAAGAGCAGCCACCAGATCTTTATCGCGTTCGGTAACGCTAATGAAAATCTGACCGTCCTTGGGCAACACAACCCCTGCTGCAAGTTGACTCTTCGCAAAGGCGATTGAAAACCTTTCGCTAATGCCCATCACTTCACCCGTACTGCGCATTTCGGGGCCGAGGACGATATCAACTCCTACAAACTTACGGAACGGGAAAACACTTTCTTTGACGGAGACATGAGCGGGGATAGGTTCGCGGTCCAACCCTAGTTCGTCCAAGGTAACTCCTGCCATCACCTTGGCCGCCAGTTTTGCCAAAGGTACGCCGGTCGCCTTGGCAACAAAAGGAACGGTTCGGCTGGCTCGCGGATTGACCTCCAGCACGTAGACGTTCGGCTTCCCGTCTTCGGTTTTGACGGCGAATTGGATATTCATCAATCCGACGACATTCAGATGCAAAGCCAACGATCGCGTGGCAGTTCGGATCTCTTCGATCACATTCTGAGGCAAGCTATAGGAGGGGATCGCACAAGCGGAATCACCCGAATGGACACCAGCCTCTTCAATGTGTTCCATGATTCCGGCAATGATGACATTTTCACCATCGCAGATAGCATCCACATCGACTTCGGTCGCATCTTCGAGGAAGCGATCAATCAGGACTGACTTGCCTTGCGAAGCGATGAAGGCCTCAGACACAAAGCGATCAAATTGCGACTGGTCGTAACAGATCTCCATGGCACGACCGCCCAACACAAAGCTAGGACGCACGAGCGAGGGAAATCCAATTTTTGCCGCTTCGCTGCGCGCCTGATTCATATTCATGGCGATGCCATTCGCCGGTTGCTTCAAGTTCAAACGCTGCAGAATCTCTTGGAATTGTTTGCGATCTTCCGCAGCTTCGATAGTATCGACCGTTGTTCCAATGATCGGGATACCCGCTGTCGCCAAACCGCGAGCCAAGTTCAGCGGTGTCTGTCCACCGAATTGAACGATGACCCCATCCGGCTGAACACGATCGCAGATGTTCAGGACATCTTCTGTCGTCAACGGTTCAAAGAACAACAGATCACTGGTGTCATAGTCGGTACTCACCGTTTCCGGATTCGAGTTAACCATAATTGACTCGATGCCGAGCTCCCGCAGCGCGAAGCTGGCGTGGCAGCAGCAATAGTCAAATTCGATACCTTGACCGATACGATTGGGTCCGCCCCCGAGAATCATGACGCGTTTGCGATCGGGTTGCTTGGCGGGCGTTTCATCTTCGTCTTCGTAGGTCGAATAGAAGTAAGGCGTGTACGCCTCGAACTCAGCGGCACACGTATCGACCGACTTGAAGGTAGCCACGATGCCGCGTGACTTTCGAAATTCCCGAACCTCCATTTCGCTCGTCTGGAAAATCTCCGCAAGCTGGCGGTCGGAATATCCGAATTGCTTGGCTTTGCGGAGCATTGCATTGTCGATATCCGTGATTAATTCGATCTTCAGCAACTCTTCTTCCAGCTCGACGATTTCAAAGAGATGATCCAGGAACCACGGATCGATATAGCTCAGCTCGTGAATTTTTTCGTTGGAGAGACCGGCCTTGATGGCATATCGTAGATGCCAGACTCGATCTTCATTGGGACGTGCCAGGTTGGCCTTGATTTCTTCCACCGTTGGCTGCTGCTCGCTACCCCAGAGGTCCTTATTGCCGTCGCATCCAAATCCGAAACGGCCGACTTCCAGCCCGCGTAGTGCTTTTTGGAACGACTCCTTGAACGTACGACCAATAGCCATCGTCTCGCCCACACTCTTCATCTGCGTGGTCAGCGTCGAATCGGCTTCGGGGAATTTCTCGAAGGCAAAACGGGGAATCTTCGTGACGACGTAGTCAATGGTAGGCTCGAAGCAAGCCTGTGTTTTGCGAGTAATGTCGTTGGGCAGTTCATGTAATCGGTACCCGACCGCTAATTTCGCGGCGATCTTCGCGATCGGAAAACCGGTTGCCTTCGAAGCCAAGGCGCTGGACCGACTCACACGAGGATTCATCTCGATCACGATCATGCGCCCGTTTTTAGGATCGATCGCAAACTGAATATTAGAGCCGCCCGTTTCAACGCCGATTTCGCGAATGACAGCCAGGCTGGCATCCCGCATACGTTGGTATTCCTTGTCCGTCAGCGTCTGCGCCGGAGCCACCGTAATGGAATCGCCGGTATGCACGCCCATCGGATCGAAGTTTTCGATGGCACAGATGATCACGACGTTGTCATCCAAGTCGCGCATCACCTCCATCTCATATTCTTTCCAGCCAAGCACAGACTCTTCGATCAATACCTCAGTAATCGGAGACTGATCAAGGCCATACTGGACGAGCGTATCGAAGTCCTGGCGGTTGTAAGCGACCGCTGAACCAGACCCACCAAGCGTGAAGCTCGGTCGGACCACACAGGGCAAACCGACTTCACCCAGCACCTCACGGGCCTCTTCAAGAGTATGAACGGTTCGGCCGTGGCAGCATTCCAGTCCAATGCTCTCCATCGCCTTTTTAAACTTATCCCGCTCTTCGGCCTTGGCGATCACCTGAGCATTTGCGCCGATCATTTTTACGCCGTGCTTTTCCAGCACACCATGGCGATCCAGATCCATCGCAACATTCAATCCCGTTTGCCCCCCAAGGGTTGGCAAAAGAGCATCCGGCTTTTCCTGTTCGATCACCTTTTCAACGATTTCCCAGGTCAAAGGCTCGATGTAAGTGCGATCGGCGGTATTCGGATCGGTCATGATGGTTGCTGGATTTGAATTAACCAGCACTACCTCATAACCCTCTTCACGCAAAGCCTTACACGCTTGGGTCCCTGAGTAATCAAATTCGCAAGCTTGGCCGATCACAATCGGACCAGAACCAATCAGCAGAATTTTGTGGATGTCGTCCCGACGAGGCACGCCGCACCTTTCCTTCCAATAACAAGAGTCGCCGCAAAGAAATACAGATCTGGGTAAAATCTCTCGAAATTACCACGCGGCCCACGAACGGAAAAGGGGCGCTCCGGCATTCCTCAGACACTGTCCCCAAAATTTATGCGAGGGACCGAGATTTATGCGACGGGAGTTTGAAATTAATGGGCACAGCCTTCTGGGCCGTCAGGACTCAGCCGGGCAAATCAGCTCGATTTACCGTGTCCAGGACCAAATCAGCCCGAGACACGGGAGGCTTCTTCGGAAAACCGCAGCCTTCTTTTAACAACCACCTGCCAGGCCGCTGACGGAGCCGGGCAAAATCAACTCCCCCTGAGGGACTGCTTTGATCGGAAATGCCGGACCAACCATTGCCCATTTCCTACGCACTGCCCGTTTCCGCTCGTTGACACCTCGTCGTAAGTCGTTTAATCTTAACAAATTGGGAGGTTTCGCGGGTTTTCAACCGGTTGTAAGGTTTTGAGGCAACGTGTCTAGTCCTTCACGAAGTGGTGTTTTCCAACAGTCAGCCGATCGACGTGTCGAGCAATTCACTGAGAGTATCAGTTTCGACCGTCGACTCTATCGGCACGACATCCAAGGCTCAAAGGCACATGCCCGCATGCTGGCCGGCGTGGGTCTGATCTCTGAAGACGAATGCAAGCAGATTGAAGCTGCCTTGACGGAGATCGAGGGTGAATTGGATCGAAACGAGCTGCCGATGCAGATCGAGCTCGAAGATATCCATATGCACATTGAGCAGGCCTTGATCAACCGTTTGGGCGACATTGGCCGCAAACTGCATACGGCCAGGAGCCGCAACGATCAGGTTTCGACCGACCTTCGACTGTGGTGTCGAGATGCCATCGATGGACTCGACCAGCAACTCACCGAATTGCAACGCTCGTTCGTATCTCGGTGTGAGCGTGACGCCGACGTAATTTTGCCCGCCTACACTCACCTCCAACGGGCACAGCCTGTTTTGGCCCCTCATTACTGGCTCGCTTACTGCGAAAAATTTGAGAGGGACCGCGAGCGTCTGGCGGATTGTCGTAAGCGTCTCAATCGGAGCGGTCTGGGAGCAGCCGCTGTAGCGGGAACAAGCTTGCCGATTGATCGCGACCAGACGGCAAAAGAGTTGAATTTTGAATCGGTGGCCGCCAACAGTCTGGATGTTTCGAGCGATCGCGATTTTGTACTTGAACTCGCGTTCACGCTGACTGTCATTGCGGAACATTTGAGTGGTTGGGCTGAAGAGTGGATCCTGTGGTCGACGATCGAGTATCGCTTTCTGACTTTACCGCAGCAATTCTGCACCGGTTCGTCGATCATGCCTCAGAAAATCAACCCGGATGTGCTCGAGTTGATTCGTGGCAAAACGGCTCGGGTGATCGGCAATCTGCAATCGCTCTTGGTTTTGGTGAAGGGTCTGCCTCTCGCCTACAACCGTGATCTACAGGAAGATAAAGTACCGCTCTTTGACTCCGTCGATACGGTGGCTGCCTGTTTGGGACTTGCAGCACCGATGGTACGGGATGCCGAGCTCAATCGAGACCATATTGCCAGTGGACTCGACCGCGGTTATCTCGATGCCACGACGCTCATGGAGTTCATGATTCAACACGGCGTACCTCAACGCACTGCCCATCATCTCGTCGGCGACTTAGTGGGCAAGGCGATCCAACAACAGGTTCCTCTCGCGAAGCTCGACCCGCAGGAGTTTCGCGATGCGCACGAGGTATTGAATGAACGAGTTTTCGACGTAATTGGGGTCGAAAACGCGATTCAAGCCTTTCGAAGTTATGGTTCTACGGCACCTTCGGAAGTTGCCAGTCAGGTAGCCGCGTGGCAGAAGAAGCTCGACCTGTAATGGGTTGTCTTTGTTCGCTCGGCTAGACGTTCAATGGAGTGCGAAACAGATTCGAACACCATTCGCAGGTTCACGAGAAGCATCCATGTATCAATCGCGAAAATTATCGATATTTGTGACCGGGAAAGCGTATTACTTGAGCGGCCTTTTGCTGCTGTTCTTGGTCGCCTCCAGCACCGTCGTGCATGGGCAGCAACCCAATGCTCCTGAAGCGGGGGAGACTCCGGAGATCGTTGATAGTGCAGCCGTCCGTGCAATTCGCGCGAGTAATCCACAGACCCCGGAACAACTGCTTCGAGCCATCGATCAATTGATCCGAATCGATCGTTTCGATCTGGCCTTGGATTATCTCAAACAATTGAACGATCAAGGACTCGACGTTGCTGCACGCGCTCAGCTTCACCAGAAATTTGGGACGTCGGTAATGCTCAAGCTTCTGCGTCCTGAAATGGAGCCTATGGGCCGTGAATTCGCCCTGACGACTCTGTCGGCTGCAAAAGCGTACGCCCAGGATCCTCAACGAATCGCTCGCGACATCCAACAACTTGCTGCAACCGACCGACAAACCCAATTACGTGCGGCATTGGAATTGAGTCGTTCCGGTGAATTCGCGGTTCCTCAACTGATCGAAGCCATTGCAACATCCACGAACCCCGAATTAACGAAAAACGCAAAGTCGGTACTGATTGAGTTGGGGAGCGAAGCCGTTGATCCGCTGATCGCGACACTTTCGACCTCAAATGATGCACTCCGTTTGGCAGCGATTGATGCTCTTGGCCGTTTGGGCCGCGAACAGGCTTTAGCCTACTTGGTGCGGCCTTATTTGGCACCGCGTGAGGAATCGGAACGGCAAGCCGCAGCGCAAGCTTTTCGACGCATCCTTGGCTCCGAGCCAACTCGCTTTGAAGCAACTCAACTGTTACGACAATCCGCTCAACAAGCGTACCAACGCCAGATCCCACAGAAAGCAGACATCGATGGGGTCATTTCGATATGGGCCTGGAATGAGAAACTCCAATCAGCGATTCCCTATCGACTATTCACAGAAGACGTCGCAGCATTGACGGCTTCACGTCTCTACCGAGATCTTTTCGCCCTTGATGCTGACGACAATGATTATCGAATTCGTTACCTTGCAAGTCGACTTGAGCTGGATCAAGCCATGGCTCTTGATCGACCGCTAAGACGCGGTGCCGGAACGGCATTTGAAGAAGGCGTCGCAGCCGGAACGCGGGTGATCGAGCAGGTATTGCAGGAAAGTATCAAGAATGGACACTGGATTGGTGCGATCGCTGCTGCAGAAATCCTGGGCGAAATCGGTGACGTCAAAACCTTACGAGCTCCTGCAGGCAAGGTCTCGCCTTTAGTCTTATTGCTGACCGATCCTCATCGACGGGTTCGTTTCGCAGCCTTGCAGGCAATCATGCAGCTCAATCCTCAGGCATCATTTCCAGGTGCAAGTCGCCTACCACAGGCGCTTGGATTCTTCGCTGGATCGACGGGATCTCGACGCATCTTGATTGCTCATCCGTTGCCCCAGGAAGGTCATAATCTCGCGGGTCTCGCCCACAACGCAGGATTTGAAGCGGAGGTCGTCACGGATCCAAAACGAATTACAGCCCGTGCGATTGCATCGCCGGATCTAGAATTGATCATGATCAGCGATGCAATTCGTGGAGCCAGTTTGTGGTCCTTGATTCAATCACTACGTTCCGATCCGAAGTCGGCTGACATACCAATTCTACTCATGGGTTATCAACCCAACTCGCTCACAAAGCTTGAACAAATCGCAAGTTCGGACAGTCGAGTCCTTGCGTTTACACAGCCGCTCGAGTCTGACTTTTTCGGACAGGTCGTGGCGATGGCTATTCAAACAGCGGGCCGTGATTTGATGGACCGTGGCCGGCGAATCGACCAGGCAGCGATGGCACTCGATTGGCTTGCCCAATTGGCAGAGGGTGATCCAAATCGTTACTCCACGCTGCTAAGACAACAGGATCGAATACTGGCTGCCTTGACGGTTCCTGAACTTGCCGATCATGCTCGACGTGTGGCCATCAATCTGCCAACAGCTTCGGCGCAACTTGCCTTGGCAGACTTGGCCAGCCAACCAACCTTCTCGTTGGCCGACCGACAGGCGGCAGCCAGCGCGTTTGATGAATCCATTCAGAAGAATGGAATCCTGATGACCAATGCAGAGATCCATCGCCAATACGACCGATACAACCGAAGTCGGAACTTAGATCAGCCCACCCAGAAAGTACTCGGGTCACTCCTAGACTCAATTGAGGCCCCTTCCCGAGGCAATCAAGAACCTTAGCTCAAACGACGTATGACGAACGGACGTCTTACGTTCCATGATTGAAAACGATGTCAAGCTACGCGAATGGCGATGATTCGGGTCCTCCGATCCCAGCATTGATTGGCTCCAGCCAAACAATGGAGTATGTCTATCGGACTATCCGTCGCGTTGCTCGTTCCAATGCGTCGGTCTTGTTGCTCGGTGAGACGGGAACGGGTAAAGAGCTAGTCGCAACGGCGATCCATCGATTGAGCCTCCGCACGGGAGGGCCTTTTGTGCGGGTCAACTGTGGAGCGTTGAGCGAGAGTTTGCTGGAAAGCGAATTGTTTGGTCATGTCCGCGGTTCTTTCACCGGGGCATTGAACAATCGGACGGGCCGCTTCGAAGCCGCTCACGGTGGCACGCTTTTCCTGGACGAGATCAACAGCACTTCATTGCAACTGCAGGTCAAGTTGTTGCGTGTTCTGCAAGAACGTGAATTCGAGCGAGTTGGCGACACGGAAACAATTCGTACGGACACACGGGTCATCGCTGCCAGTAACCGCGACCTGATGGAAGAGGTAAGCGAGGAGCGATTCCGCGAAGATCTTTACTGGCGATTGAACGTTGTCCCGGTCATGATTCCCGCTTTGCGTGAGCGCAAGGAAGATGTTCCTGAGTTAGTGGCACATTTTTTGAACGTTTATAACGAAGCGAATGATCGCTATGTGGTTCACATCCAACCCGAAGCCATGGAACAGCTGCAGCACTACGATTGGCCCGGCAACGTACGTGAACTGCAGAACTACATCGAACGAGCCGTGGTCATGGCGGACGGAGACGAATTGACCGTCGATCTCCTGCCGGACACCGTAACGAGTGGTCAACCCACCGGAAATCGGAAGCTACAAGCAGCGGATCTCGAATCGTTGACCTATGCCGTTGTCGAGCGTGGCTTGACGGACGCTGACGCAAATGAAGACAACCTGCATGCAAAGATTGTCAATCGAGTCGAGCGTGAATTGATCGCGCAGGTGATGATCAGCGTCAACAATGTGCAGACAAAAGCAGCAGCTCGATTGGGCATCAATCGCAACACCCTGCACAAGAAACTCAAGGAATACAATCTCGAATCTTAAGTACAAGATTGTATTGAGTATTTTAATAGCCGTAATGGGCAGCGGCATGAAGCTTGGCTTGCTCGTCGACGGTCAATCCTTCGATCTTGTTGGCGTCAAAGAAATGATCTCGAGTCAGATGGATCGAAAAGGTCATACCGCTGACGCCAAATTCAGGCACCTCGATCGTCTTTAGCCAGATGCGAATCTCTTCAGCCTCAAGACTTCTCAGCCATTGGCTTGGTGGGCGACCTTCGAGAGCGCGACGTGCGGGGTCCGGTTGACCATCGGCAACGGTGGATCCAACTTCTTCCACCACAGGCTTCTGCACGACGACTCGATATTCATTCCTCAGTTCGCGGGGTACCAGGGATTCGTCAAGGTAACCGGTTCGCCCGGTGTACGGTTCACCGGTTTCCTTGTTGATCGGGGTCGTAACACCGGTCAGCTTCCACTGGTCTTTGAGATACGTTTTCCGCTCGAACCAGCGCCAGCGACGGTTTTCTTTATGAGCCCATCGCTCTCGTGTGGCATTACTCTCGGTGCTCTTCATCAACGTCGCGGCAAATTCATCAATTCGGTCCGCGCGCAGTTTGTCGGAAACCCAAAAAAGACCCATACCAATCAAAAAGGCGAATCTGCGGCGATTCATCAAATCGTCTCCACACAAGAATTGCGCTAGTTGTCTCAATTCCTTGAGCCACTCTTGAACTTAGCCCGCGCTGGCATCCCATTTCGTCCGTCCAGGACCGAGCTTTGTCGTTTCGTCCTGCACCAGTGATGAGATGAACCCCTACAATCGTCACATGGCGAAATCAGAAGGAATCCAGCCTGACACGTTCACCGCCATTTCGAGTGAAAATTCCACGAAGCTCTTCCGCCGATACCGACATTGGCACCGCGCGTACGCTCCCATCGACAAAGCTTGCGTGAAAACGACCGGGCCAGATATTTCCCAAACCCTTTGCAGGGTTTTCACTCGACCACTCTAAATCGTTCGGACGCGTCCAAATAACAGCGTGATCGTCGTCAGCCTCCACAATACCAACGGTTGCCGACGTGCCATCCCTGATGTCACGCGTTCGTGGTTCTCGATTGTCATCAGACATGAAAGAATTCTGCATTCGCACGGTGAGAAAGTTTGTGTAGCCGCGCTCGGCGCCGGTGCCCGGTGATTCAAACGCCTTTGGCATACGCTCAATGAGTTTGATGTTGTGTTCGCTGTCCCATGGTTCGTCCAAGCGAAACTGTCGATACAGATTGTTCTGCTCGAGATACGGCAGTATGGCAACACGCCAACTCAAGCCGGGCTTCTTGTCCCGCGTCTTGATCGCTGCTGCAGGGAAATGACCATTGGCCGATTCATAATTGATGAGCGCGATTGCAAGCTGCTTCATTCGCTGTATCGATTGATTTCGATAGACCGCTCCCCGTACCGAATTAGCAACATTGTTCGGTCGAGTCGCAGCGCTGGTCGTCACCTTCTGAGCCATTTTCCTGGCGAGCTCTTGGTCGGCATCACTGAGCTTCGACAGCTTGACGGTCAAGGTCTTGCCATCATCCCGACGCAGCTTGACCTCGCCATTTCTCAATTCAACAAAAGCCGCGTTAATCTCGTACTTACCCGTGCTGTCTTTCCAGATCCTTAATTCCTCTGCAAACAGATTGGACGAACTGATGAGACCAAACAGCAACATGGTTTTGAGCACGGATGACATCGTGAAACCTCGCGTAAAGGAATTCGTACTTCTCACTACAAAATATGATACCAATTTCTGCTCTCCGAGCTGCGGGCCGGCCCGGGCGAATTACGCAGCAAGTGTCTGGATAGAACGCACTATAGAACCGCATAGCGTGAGCAAGGGCGGGACGTGGAACGAGGAATGACAAGGGAAAATCGTGCTGATCTAATGCGAAAAAGCGTTAAATTCACCGCGTTGCCTATAATTTGCTGTCCAAGTCAATCTGAGGGCAGCCGCCCCGGGGTCAATCATATAACAGCCTAGAAGAGTGTTGGTCGTAACGTGTACAATGTAAAATTGGCCACTTCAATTTGAGGTCTTCTATCGTGCTCACCGGCATTTCTGTCGTCTGTTTTGCAGCCAGCTATCTGGTTGCTTTTGCGTTGGAGATATCGCGGCTTTTTTACCGAGCCGTGATCCGCAACGCTGTGATGATTGGATTTGCATCAGCCGGGTTGATCGCTCAAACGATTTTCTTGAGTTACGAGTTCCGGCAGCATTGGACAGATGGGACAGCGCTCATCACCTGGTACACCGGTTGCATGTCACTCTCCTGGATCATCGTGGCTTGCTATTTGACGAGCATGTTGAATCGCAAAAAGTCGATTAACGGCTTGATCTTATTGCCCACAAGTCTGGCCTTAATACTTGCCGCCCAGCTCTTTCCCAATTCGGCGGAGGGAATCCGGTATTGGGGAATGATTCATGGACTTTCGATCGTGTTTGGGATCGCCTTGGTGGTTGTAGGCTTTATCGCCGGTTTGATGTATCTCTATCAGTCACATCGTTTGAAACAGAAGCTGCCTCCACAATCGAGTTTTTGGCTACCAAGTCTGGAACGATTACAAATTCTCAATGAACGCAGCCTGGTGACATCGATCTTGTTGTTGGGCGTCGGGTTGATCTCGGGCATTCTTTTGAATTTAACGCAATCCGGTGGCGACCAGGGCATTCCCTGGTCAGACCCGGTGGTATTGGCATCGTTCGTATGGCTTGCTTGGTTGATCATTGTTTTTTTATTAAACGCCTACTACAAACCGTCACGATCCGGTCAGAAAGTGGCCTATTTGACAGTGGGTAGTTTTGTCTTTCTGGGCATCGTGCTGGGAATCATTTATTTGATGCCCACAGATCACGGTACGACAGCGATAAAGGATCAGAGTCTTCGGCAAGATCATGTCGCATCCTCTCTCGGAGGACCGCCACGATGAAACTAAAGCTCGTGGGCTGCAGCCACCACACTACGCGGATTGAGATTCGTGAACAATTGGCGTTTAGTCCGGAACAGATCCCCAAGGCACTGTCGGCGCTCCGTAGCAGTTTTCCCAAAACGGAAGCGGTTTTACTTTCGACCTGCAACCGCGTTGAACTGTATACGGCAGCGGAGAGTGATTCCGAAGCGCCGAGCGACGAACAAGTGATCGAGTTCCTTGCCGATTTCCACGGTTTGCGAGCACATCAAATTGCCGACGATCTGTTTTTGCGAGAACGTGGCGAGGCCTTACGACATCTGTTTCGCGTGGCGGCGAGTTTAGACAGCATGGTCATGGGCGAGGCCCAGATCTTGTCGCAGGTCAAAGAAGCCTATCGCGTCGCCAACGACGGAGATTGCACCGGTCCGCTCACGCATGCAGCATTCCAGGGAGCGATGCGAGTGGCGAGGCGGGTTGCGACGGAAACGGCAATCCACCAACGACGCGTCAGTATTCCCAGTGTCGCGGTGGCTGACTTCGCCAGTCAGATATTTGAACGATTTGATGACAAAGAGGTGCTTGTCATCGGTGCCGGCGAAATGGGTCGAGAGACATTGACCTATCTGGTTGATGAAGGAGTTCGGCGTATCACCATCATCAATCGGAATCAGGAACGGGCCGAAACCTTGGCCCAGGAATTCAACGGATCAACGGCTTCATGGAGCGACCTTTCGAAGCATCTCGCCAAGGCAGACATGGTTATCAGCACGACAGGATCAAAAGAACCCATCGTCACGATCGATGATTATCAACGCATCGAATCTGAGCGATTTCAACGATCCTTGTTCGTTCTCGATCTCGCCGTTCCACGCGATTTTGATCCGGAGATCGGTCATTGTTTAGGAGTCTATCTTTACTCGATTGACGACCTGAAGAAGGCTTGCGAGTCGAATCGTCAGCAACGCGAAAAAGAATGGCCAAAAGCACAACGAATCATTGATATCGAAACAGATCGATTTCTAAAACAATGGAACCATCGCGTCACCGGCCCGACGATTCGTCAATTACAGGCTACGACTGAGAAATTGAAGAGTGACGAATTACAGAGACTGATGAATAAGCTCGGTGAAGTCGATGATAACACCGAAAAAGAAATCCAAATGTCATTCGATCGACTGATGAATAAATTGCTACACCCACCTCTCGAGTCACTGCGGGACGAAGCAGAGAAGGGCACCCCGCATGGATTGCTGGATGCCCTCAAAAAATTGTTTCAATTGCGAGACTGAGCAAATCGAGCTTGAGCTCAGCTAGAAACTATTCTTCTTCCTCCCACTCATCATCATCTTCCCACTCGTCGTCGTCCCATTCTCCCTCTTCCTCTTCTTCAACTTCTTCCCATTCATCTGCCTCGAATCCTTCTTCCTGTTTGCCTCCCTCTTTGCCTTCCTGTTTGCCTTCCTCTTCGTCTTCGTCTTCTTCTTCTTCGAGATCGTCTTCTTCTTCGGGCTCGTCTTCTTCTTCGAGATCGTCTTCTTCTTCGAGATCGTCTTCTTCTACCTCATCATCTTCGAGTTCATCGTCGTCCTCGTACTCTTCCTCCTCATACTCTTCTTCGTCCTCGTCTTCCTCTAAATCCTCGTCTTCTTCCTCGTCTTCTTCCTCGTCTTCTTCGTCGTCTTCTTCCTCTTCGAACTCGTACTCTTCATCTTCGTCTTCATCTTCGTCTTCATCTTCGTCTTCATCTTCGTCTACATCTTCGTCTACATCTTCGTCTACATCTTCCTCTTCATCTTCCTCTTCGTACTCGTAATCTTCGTCTACATCTTCTTCGTCTCCATCTCCATCATCTTCTTCGTCTCCATCTTCGTATTCGTATTCGTCATCATCGAAGTCTTCGTCTTCCATACGAACCGTCTGAGTCTCAAGACGTTCCGATTCGACTACCGTTTGCAGCGCATGGGGGTGATTCTCGTGTTCAACCGAAACGCTCACGTCAGATTCCTCCTCAACGTCCGACTCATTGGCCGGAGTTTTCTTCAAATCAACCTGGCCTTCCGCATCTGGCGGCATTCTCACAGGTGCAGCCGCTAAACGAGCTGACTGTGGAAGATCGTCTAAACTGCGAAGGCCAAAAACCTGCAAAAACCGTTTGGTCGTACTGTACAAATAAGGTCTTCCGAGTTCTTCACTCCGACCACCAACCCTAATCAAATCACGACTCATCAGCTGCTGCAATATCTCACCGCAGCTTACTCCTCGGATCGCCTCGACTTCGGCCCGGATGACCGGTTGCCGAAAGGCGACGACCGCAAGTGTCTCCATGGAAGGTGCCGACAGCCGGTCCAGCGACGGCACATGTTCCAGACGACGGAGCCATTTCGCAAACTTTGGCCTCGTTGTCAATTGGAACCCGCCAGCAATTTCACTAACTCGGAAGGCTCGGTTGAGCTCTTCCAACCTTTGATTCAATCGGCGCACCAGTGTACGAGCTTCCGTGCCATCCGCCAAGTTGGCATATTGGCTTAACTTACGGCTCGAGAGGGGCTCTTTCGCGAGAAATAAAATCGCCTCCACTCGCTGTATTTTTGCGGCTTCGGATTCTTCAATCGTGGAACCCGTAATCGCCGTCGATGGGCTGCCGAATGCTAGCGAATTCGCACTTTTCCACTGGCGATTGAGCCGGGCATCGATGCGGTAACGATAGGCAATACTCTTAAGAGCAATGGGCGTTTCGGGGCACGTTCGCATATCAGTCCAATCGTCTCCTACGAACCATTGGCTCATCCTGTCTAAAATCAGGATACAGTCGTGTTTCCCAGGCGCTATTCCGTGGCTGGCCTGCATTGAAGATGAAAGGTGAGGATTTAAGATTTCGACACGAGCGGCTTGTTTCGACGGTACCAGATTCGAGCATCTCGCAAAACCTGTTCTGCCGCCGACCGTGCTGAATAACTGAGCGACTCAATTTGTTTTCCGGCGACCTCATTTCGGCTCTGACACTGAAATCGGCACTGAAAGTGATAGATCGGTCCATCACCCAAAGCGGTGACCCGTTCAACACGCAGATGAACAGCCCCAAGCTGGCGGATTTCTCGCCGAAATGCTGGAAACCAATCGGTCTGAGCCAAGGGTACGTGGGTTGCTTCCAGTACCGTTATCGCTGCATGCGTTGGCTCGGGTTTGACCGCATCGCGGCTATTCGACGCGGTTTTTCCCACCGATGGGGTCGATTCAGAAAAAACCGAACGAATATCAGCGAGTGCCGAGAGGGGCAATCCAATCAACAGACATACGGTGAGAAGATTTCTCAACGAGTGACCCAACATTCGACGTTTGCCCCTGTATTTTAGGGTTTTCACGCAATCCCCTGAGTCGATGATAGCGAGAGAATCCAAAGTGAGAAACGCCGGTTCCAAGGCTTTCACAACCGAGTCCTCGAAGTTCCTCTCAGTAACGTTGCTTGTCAGGCCAAGATACCGGTGAGAAAATATAATCAGCACAACTGATTGTTCCTCGGAGATCTGATGTCATCCATACGCAAAAGAACGGGAAGCGTCGTTCGAAGGGCCCTGTTTATCCTAACGGCTGTGTTGACCTTTGCTGGGTTATTCAGCTTTCTTGTATTCTCCTTCGGTCGAGTTAATGGGACCGAGTTTTCACCGGATCTGTTCAGTCGACGCGACTTTACCTACTATCAGATTCCGATCGTCAAACTGCAGATAACGCCCGTGGTTCGAAGTAATCCAGCCCATGATTTGGAGGATTATCTCTCCAACAAGAAAATTCTGGTCCCATTGAAAACGGCGGATCGGTGGGATTCCGTCAACACTTACTCCGGTGCAGCGCAAATCAATGGGGACGCCAAAATCCTTTGTAACTACCTCGATACCCGGAATAACGAGGGTGGATTCCTCTGGCTAGATTGGACGAAAGACGAAAAAAACGAGAAAAAGATCCGCCCATTTTGGTCGGCGATACATCAAGCCGCGAAGCTGAATGCCTACTTCGCCATCCCTTCGTTTTTTGAGGTCGCCAAGCAAACACTCAGTGCTGAAGCATTTGAAGCCGAGTTACGCAACGTCGCCAGGCAACAGTACTTCGATGCGGCGACAGATTACGAAAACGTGAATGAATCTGATACTGCTGAGAAACTATTTGCTGCCGCTCGCGAACAGGGAAATGAGTAATATTCGAGCGCGAAGCAAACGAATCGCAAAAAGGCTACCGACTCAACGTTAACGGTCTGATCGATCCTCTATGAAGCCCATTTATCTGGATCACAATGCTACGACACCTATCGATCCTCGCGTGATTGAGGCGATGGACTGTTGTTTCCGCGAAACCACGGCCAATGCCGGAAGTCAGCATTCAGCCGGACGTCAGGCCAAACGGGTGCTTGAAGACGCTCGAGAAGAGATCATTTCAGTGCTGCGAGGCGATCCGGCGCACGATCGCTTGATTTTGACGAGTGGCGGTACGGAGGCCAACAATTTAGCAATTTTGGGAATGGGGCCGGAAAGCAGACGAGGCCGCATCATCGTTTCTGCCATAGAACACCCGAGTACGCTTGCCGCAGCCGACGAGCTTGAACGGCAAGGATGGCAGGTTGATCACATCCCAACGTCGGAGTCCGGTGCGATTGATCTCGACAAGCTGCGTACACTACTGGAACAGTCTCCGCGCCCGAGGCTAGTGAGTGTGATGGCAGCGAACAACGAAACAGGCGTCATTCAACCCCTCAAGGAAGTGGTCGAGTTGAGTCACGCAGCCGGAGTTCCGGTCCATAGCGATGCGGTGCAAGTGGTCGGCAAGATGCCCTTTGACTTTCGGCTTTCAGGAGTCGATGCCGTTTCTTTTGCGGCTCACAAATTCCATGGTCCAGCGGGCATCGGTGGACTTTTGATCCGAGAGCAAACACATGTGCAGCCGATTTTATTTGGTGGTTCCCAACAGCTGGGCAGACGCCCCGGCACTGAGCCCGTTGCACTAGTCGTGGGAATGATGACTGCCCTGAATCTTTGGAATGAGGAGGCCGATCAACGAGAATCGGGCATGCGGCAGAGCCGGGATCATCTGGAAGACCTGCTGCTCCAGGAGTCGACAGCGGTCGTGAATGGCCAGGGCGAGCGTCTCCCACACACCCTGAACATCTCATTTTTGGGCCTCGACCGTCAGGCGATGTTGATGGCCTTGGACATGGCTGGCGTTGCCTGTTCGACCGGTTCGGCGTGTGCTAGCGGGTCAAGTGAACCATCGCACGTGTTGCAGGCGATGGGGCTGGAAACGGGTCGGATCGAGAGTTCTCTAAGGCTCAGCCTTGGTGCGACCAGCAGCCTCGCAGAGATCGACGAAGCCGCTAAACGTATCCTTAACACTGCCAAGCATTTGCGACAATCAGAAACCGCTCCAAATTCGCCCAGTGAGCCTCGCGAAAAGCGGCCAAAATCGCTATAATTACGGGGTTGAATTTGAGTCTCTTGAATACCCAAGGGAAGGCTAAGATTGCTCGGAGTTAGGACAACTCACCCGTTCAGGCTTGTGAACGCAACGGCTTGTCATTGCAAAGAACTTGGAACGGCGATCATTCGCTGAGAACCAGGTCAATACTCCTTCTTGCATCACGCTCTTTTTCCTTCATGGAGGCAAGGTGACCGAAGGAATTGCGACGCTATCTTTGGAGACCGACTCCAAAACAACTCGCCGTCGAAATCAAATTTCGCCGAGTGCTCGTGGAATGCTGCGCGAGTTTTTATTGGGTCCGGAGAATCGACTAATTGCAAGTGGCATTGGTCTTTCCGACATCGACGGAACGAGCCCGATCAATTTCGCGATGCATCCGTTATTGATCACGGCGCCTGCTGGATACGGGAAAACTCAACTGCTCATGGCACTTGGTGCGACTTGGAGTCGCCATTACGCTGACCATCAAGTAACCTTCATCACTGGCAGCGAACTTAGTCATGCTTACTTAGAGGCACTCAAGTTAGACGATGTGCCCCCTTTCCAAAAACGTCATTGTCGAGCCGACCTGTTGCTCATCGATCGGCTTGACGAATTGGTTGATAGTCCCGCTGTTCAACATCAGCTTTCCGTGATTCTCGATCATCGGATACGCTATGAACGGCCCACAGTGATGACAACTCGCCAACCACTTCATGCCCTCAAACTTTCAGAACGACTCACAAGCCGTATCAGTTCAGGATTGATCGTACCGCTGGAACTCCCAGCCGCCGCCACACGTCGGGAACTACTCGACCGAATCGGTGCGATGCACCGATTCGAGTTATCCGATGAAGCTCGTGAGCTGTTGGCAGAAAACACGCTTCCCATTCCGCAATTACTCGGTCTACTCAATCAAATTAACGCGATGAATGCGGGTGCCTGTGGACCGGTTGAAAAACAAGTCGTTCAACAACTGCTCGATGACGACCACGACCAATTAGATCCTCGCAAGATCATTACGGCCACCGCCCGCCATTTTGGCCTCAAAGTCAACAGTGTGACTGGCGCATCCCGCCGAAAAATGGACGCCATGGCGAGAGCAATTGCCATGTTTTTGATCCGAGACCTGACAACTTTGAGCTACCAACAGATTGGCGCGTTTTTCCAAAATCGTGATCACACCACCGTGATGCATGCCTGCAAAAAGATCAACGGACTTATTGAAACTGATTCCACCGCTCGCAGTGCAGTGCAGGAATTGGAAAGGTTCCTGGTGCCTCATCGATCATGACAAAATAATGGGGAGAAACTGTCTGCAACATGTCGGGAAACTGAATGGTCGTCGACTTGAACTTTGAAATTCGAATCCGGCTGTCGCGTTTGGCAACAACACAACGAAATAATCACAGTAAAAGACAGATAAAAGACATGTTATCCACCGATTGATGATGTTGTTTTGAAACCATAAACATCGATCATGCAACGGTTTACAAAATACATAGCTTGATAATCGACAGTGAACAGGCTGCAAGTTACTACTGCTTCTCAATTATAAAAAACTATTAGAGAGATAAGATTCGTCAAGCGACGTCAAAGATGACAAAAGGAATGCCATGAAGATCAAATGTGAACGAGAAAAACTTTTGGCAGCATTTCAGCTTGCTGCCGGCGTTGCTCCCTCAAGAAGTCCGAAGCCCATTTTGCAAAACGTCAAAATTGAAGCAGCTGATAATTCAGCCGTGCTCATGGCGACGGATCTTGAGATCGGAATACGAATTGAAATTGGTGAGATCGAGGTTGAGGTTCCTGGTAACGCGTTGCTTTCAGTGGTTCAATTTGGTTCCATTTTGAGGGAATCTCGAGATTCGACACTCAGTATCGAAGCAGACGGGTCCGGTGTTGTTGTTTCCGGGGAACGCTCCAAGTTCAAATTGGCCTCGGGAAATCCAGCTGAGTTTCCGAGTGTGGCCAGTTTCGATGAGAAGAAATACCACGAAGTCCCAGCCCGGCTCATGAAAGAGTTGATTCGTCGGACTCTATTTGCAACGGACACCGAGAGTAGCCGTTATGCATTGGGTGGTATTCTCCTCGAAATGGAAGAAGAAAAGATCGTTGCGGTTGGGACCGATGGTCGACGCTTGGCAAAGATGGAGGGTCCGGCGATTTCCATCGAGGGCCATGTGACGGGCGATACGATGACAATCGTTCCTTCCCGTTCGATGCAACTCATCGAACGAGCTCTTTCCGACAGTGATGCGGATATCCATATTGCTTCGAGAGGCAACGACTTTCTGGTCCGAAGTCCGCAGGTCACAATTGTTTCAAGATTGGTAGAAGGAAGATTTCCACGTTGGCGAGACGTTTTGCCGCATCGACCTGAAGCTGCACACATTGAAATCGCTGCAGGACCCATCCATTCAGCGTTACGTCAAGCAGCGATTGTTACGAGTGTTGATAGTCGGGGTGTTGATTTCATCTTCGGAAATGGATCTTTGATTCTTTGCGGTCTTACGGCGGACGTGGGTGAATCACGTGTCGAATTACCAATTCCGTATGAGGGACCCGAAACCATCCTTTGCCTCGATCATCGTTTTGTGACCGACTTTCTCAAAGTATTAGATGCAGAGAAAGTCTTCACACTAAACATTGTTGATTCCGATAGCGCAGCTCTGTTCGAGACGGATGACGGTTATGGATACGTTGTCATGCCACTTGCACGTGATCGAGCTCAGTCATCAGCATCGGCGGAAACAGCAGGTACCGCGTAAGTTGTTAGTTGGTTGATGTCCTTCAGTCTGTGGGTGCGCCATGAAGCCGTGGTCGAAACAAAGTGGTTCATCCAAGGAACCTCGTAAACGCGATCCCCGCAAATTGTCGGATGTCCTGCCCCAACTGATGGCGCGCCGGGGTTACAACCGATTGTTGACCGAGGAAAACTACACGGAGTTATGGGAAGAGATTGCTGGCCATTTGAGCAAGCACAGTCGACCGGGCCAGATCCGAAGAGGAGTTTTGGAGATCGTCGCGAGTAATTCGGCCGTGGTCCAGGAATTGACTTTCCAAAAGCGACAATTGACGAAAGCTATTTCGGAACGGATGCCAGATCAAAAAATCCGTGATTTACGGTTTGTAGTAGGATCCGTGCGTTGATCTTCAGGGAGATGCCACGGAAGCTTTTCAATTACATAGATTAAGGTTTTTATGAACGACCAAGAAAAACCCGACGTCAACGAACCTTCAGGTTCACATATCGGTAACAGCGAGTATACGTCGGAAGATCTTCAGCACTTGTCCGATCTTGAACACGTGCGTGAACGACCCAGTATGTATATCGGCGATACGACCGGGCGTGGACTCCATCACCTGGTTTACGAGGTTGTCGATAACTCGATCGATGAAGCGATGGCTGGGTTCGCGACAACCGTTTCAGTCACCATCAATACGGATGGATCGGTGACGGTTGAGGACGATGGTCGTGGTATTCCCGTGGATCGTCACGAACAGCTTTCCGAAGAAGCGGGTCGAGAAGTATCAACGGTCGAAGGAGTAATGACTGTCTTGAAGTTTGGTGGCAAGTTCGAAAAAGGAGCTTATCAGACGTCAGGTGGATTGCATGGTGTCGGTGTGACCGTTGTTAATTTCCTCTCCGAATGGTGCGAAGTCGAAGTCTTTCGAGAAGGCGAGGTTTATCAGCAGGAATACCAGCGAGGAATTCCGCAAGGACCTGTTAATCGAGTTGGTGCGACCAAAAAACTAGGTACCAAAACAACCTTTAAACCTGACACGCAGATCTTTCAAACGACGAAATTTATCTATGACACGCTCTATAAACGATTGCAAGAACTTGCTTTCCTGAATCGTGGAGTGCGCATCGTTTATCAAGATCAACGGAATAATGAGGCCGAGGAGTTTCATTACGAACGAGGGATTGTTGAATTTGTTGAGCACCTTAATCGAGCGAGCGAACCGATCCACGGCCACGTGATTTATCTCGAAGGTGAAACCGATGGTGTCGGCTATGAAATAGCCCTGCAATACTCAAATGAGTACACCGAGAATCTTCACTCTTATGTGAATAATATCCATACGCATGAAGGTGGAACTCATGTATCGGGATTTCGATCTGCTCTCACCCGGTCGCTTAATTCGTATGCCCGAAAAGAAAGCCTCTTCAAAGATGTGACTCCCTCTGGCGATGACTTCCGAGAAGGTTTGACGGCGGTAATTTCAATGAGGGTTCCACATCCTCAGTTTGAAGGGCAGACCAAAACCAAGCTTGGGAATGGCGAAGTCGAAGGCATCCTTAACTCCGCCGTTGGAGAATTTTTGGCCAAGTACTTCGAAGAAAATCCCAAATCCGCAAAGACAATCGTCAAAAAAGGAATTCTCGCCGCTGAGGCGCGTGAAGCAGCTCGAAAGGCGAAAGCACTGTTGAGAGATCGCAAAGGCGTTCTTTCAACCGGAGGTTTACCGGGGAAACTTCGTGACTGCATCAGCAATAAAATGGAAGAATGTGAGGTGTACTTGGTGGAAGGTGATTCGGCCGGTGGGAGTGCAGAAGGTGGTCGGCTGAGACAGTACCAGGCCATTCTTCCGTTGCGCGGTAAGATCATTAACGCCTACAAGTCGCGGGAAGATAAAGTACTCGCAAATGAAGAAGTTCGCAGCATGATTCAAGCGATCGGTGCTGGTATCGGAACAGAACAGGATATTTCAAAACGGCGTTACAACAAAGTCATCATCATGACCGATGCCGACGTTGACGGATCACATATTCGTACGCTTTTACTGTGCTTCTTCTACCGACAGATGTATGAACTTGTGTCGAAAGGACACGTGTACGTAGCTCAACCACCGCTGTTCCGAGTCAAACAAAAGAAGAATACCTACTACGTCCAGACCGATGAAGAAATGAAGCAACAGCTCTTGGCCAAGGGCCTTGGCGATTCCGTGTTGGATTTGGGAGACGGTCGTACGGTTGAGGGCGAACAAATGAAGGAGATATGTCGGATCCTGGCCGGCATGGAAGAAGCGCTCATTGTGTTGGAACGACGTGGCATTGCCTTGAAGAGCCATGCCGAGAGAATTGATTTTGAAACGGGTAAAATGCCCGTCTACCACGTGTTTATCGGTTTCCAGGAACATTGGCTCCATAGCCGTAAACAGCTCGAGGAATTAGTCGCTCAAAGTGAAGCGGAAACCGGTAATTCATTAACGATCGATGATCCCTCTGAAAATGGTGACGGAGAAGAAGCCAAGGAGGATGACGCGGCGACTCAACTACAAATCACTGAATTCCATGAAGTCAGAACGATCAATTCAGGATTGTCGAACCTGGCAGAATTCGGTTTGGATGTGCAAGCCCTGATTCCTCAGGAACGTACCGGTATCGAAGAGCCACGTTATGTCTTGCGACGCGGTGAAAACGAAATCGCACTCGAAGACATACGAGGTCTGCTACCCGCTGTTCGAGCCGCTGGTGAAAAAGGATTACAGATCACGCGGTTTAAGGGTCTCGGTGAAATGAATGCGGAAGAATTGCGAGAAACCACACTGGATCCCGAAAACAGAACATTGCTCCAGGTGACCATGCAAGACGCAGGGGCTGCCGATGAAATGTTCCGAGTTCTCATGGGTGACAAGGTTGAACCTCGCCGAGAATTCATTGAGAAACACGCACTTGAGGTCCGAAATCTGGATGTATAGTGGGCATCGACTTACCCAATTCTGCTTCAAATATATCGGCCAAAGGAAGTTGCTGAAATTCGTGATGCGAAACGTAGCCGCGTCTCTCCCACGGCATGGCTGCCAGAATGGCTAGCGAAAGAAATGACACTTTGAATTCAGCCCGCCATCCCTTTGGTCTCTATTTTTGGTTTGCGTACGCAGCCAATACCACATTGATGATCGGTGTTAGTGCGTTGTTTCGCTACGCTGATTTTGTGACGAGTTTGGGTGGCGATGAATACGAATTAGGTTGGATCGTTGGCATCGGGATGTTGGGTGCCATTGCGATGAGAATCTTTCAGGGTGTTGGGATTGATCGCTATGGGGCTGGAAACATTTGGATCGTTTCCGTCGCACTGGTTTGCGTCAGTCTGTTCGCCCATACGCAGGTCTCATCGCTCAATACACCCTTAGTCTTTATGGCGAGAATCCTTTATACGACGAGCTTAGCAGGAGCGTTTGGGGCATCGATCACGTTTGTTTCGTCGAGAGCTCCGGATGGTCGCACTGGTGAGATGATTGGTGCTCTTGGTTCTTCCGGATTTGTTGGCATTGCCTTGGGACCGGCGGTTGCCGATTGGATTTTTTCGCTGCCGGGATCGCAAGCCGATCACGTCAATACAATGTTTCTCGTTGCTGCGGGATTCAGTGTGCTGGCCCTGGTCTTCACCTTTCTCGCGATTCGTTTTGGGGAAAGGCGTTCAGTAGTCACGCGTCGCCTGCCGATGCTCAAGATCATTCAACGATATCATCCCGGAATGATTCTTTTGGTTGGCATTGCCATGGGCATTGGAATCAGCATTCCATTTTCTTTTCTCAGAACGTTCGCTGCCGATTTAGGCATCGATAACATTCGCGTGTTTTTTCTCGTGTATGCGATTGTAGCTTTCACAACGCGTATCCTTTGTCGTCGGTTGCCGGATCGTTGGGGAGTCCGTCGTACAATCTTGCTTGGCCTCGTCTGCCTCACGATGAGTATGCTCTCCTATTTGATTGTCAAGGATGTCTGGTCGCTGATGATTCCTGCAGCGACCGGAGGCCTTGCACACGCTTTCGTATTCCCAGCAGCGATGTCCGGAGGAAGCCTTGCGTTTCCGATCAGGTATCGGGGTCTGGCGACGACCTTGATGCTCACCATGTTTGATTTTGGTAGCCTGGTGGGTCAACCTGCGGTGGGATCGATTGTTCATTTCGCAAGGCAATCGCAATGGCCAGCTTATTCCACGATGTTTGTAATCGTGGCCTGTTTTCTTGCGGGCGTGACGTTCATCTTTGGACTCAGCTCCTTGCGACAATGGGGGCGCGATCAAGAGTCGGACGTTGCAAAAGAAACGGCGACGGCTACGGTTTGAGGCCGATCGGATCCTAGAAGAGGTTTCGTGCTGAATGGATTGCGCGACCCGGTCGGATGATTTCCGAAAGAATTGGGGCAGGGCAGAGAACCGAAATTACTCGGTTTCTTCCCCGGGCCGCCATTGTTCGAGACGTTCCTTGATGAATTTTGCTGTCAGTTTCGACTGTGCGATCTTGGCTTCTTGCTTCTTGATTTTGGCCCGCAAGTCTTCCAGTTCCTTTTCCTCCGCTTCCATCGTTGTTGTCACGCGTTCTAACTCTTGAGCGAGGAGATCGGCGATCTGGTCGCGAACCTCTGGTTGTAGGTTATCGGCAATCGACGAGATGGATGCTTCCTTGTTGTTATCCTTTTTCGCGTCTTCCTCTCCGAAAAGACCAATGGCGGGAAGCGTCAGAATTGCGACAAAAACGAGACCGGCGATACGCATCATTTCATTCCTACGGGATCGATAATCGATGGGGAATGTCCGCAAGCAGCGTGACGATTCTAGTGTAGCACGAAGTGTTCAGGCGCTAAAAATTGTCGTAGCGGTGGCTCAACCCTGCGTTCAATAATCTGCACAATTGTGTGCAGATTAGCGATTAATCCGACTTCTCTTCGGTTGGTAAATCGACCTGCCTCAGCGATTTGAGGTAGGCGATGAGATTCATTACTTCTTCGTCGGAGAGTGTATTGAGAATTCCATCGGGCATCATCGAGACGGAAGCGATCTCCCGAGATTCAATTTTTGACTTCGGGATGACGACGGGCTCTTCTTCGTTTGCGACGCGCAATCGAAGTTGGCGAGTGTCTTCATCCGCTGGAATTCCCGAATACACTCTTCCTTCATCCGTCAGCACCAGATGCATCTTGTAGTCGTCTTGGATGATCGCACTTGGAGTAAGGATATTGCCCAGTAGATATTCCAGGTTTGTCCGATTGGCACCGGTAATATCAGGTCCGATCGCACCTCCCTCGTCATACATTTTGTGGCAAGCCGCACATGTTCTCCGAAAAACGACACGCCCTTCGCCAGGGTCAGCTTTGGCCAATTGTTCGTCGTTTAACAGATTGCGGTATTTCGCAAACGCCTTCTCTTTATCTTCGGAAAGCGCGTCAATGGGACCCCAAACCTCAACGAAGCCGTTTCCGACCACTCGACGCAATAACCTCGCAACGTAGGCTGGGACATCTCGTCGTGGTACATCGCCGCGCTTGATTGCTTGCGTTAATTCCCAGCCATAGTTTGACCGAGAAGCAAGCGCGTGAACGACTTCGAGTTTGTCATCATCAGAGAGTGTGGCATATCGGTCCAACAAGGTTTTTGCCAAATCTTCTTCATCGTAAGCGGCCACGGCGCGGATGGCATCGCGTCGCATCTGATCATCATTCAACATGGCAACCAGAAGTTCAGGCAGTTCAGCCTCTCGCTGTCCTGCGAGGCTGATGAGTGCCTGTCGTCGTTGATCGATGTCCGAGTTCTGATCCTTAAGAGTTTCCAAAAGCTTGTCAGCCGCCACTGCGCTTCCAAAACGTTGCGAAAGATCCAAGGCGATAGCTTGATTAGATGTTCCAGCAATTCTGGTTTGAATAGCATTCCAGTTGCTTGGTGCGGCCACATCAAAATTTCCATCCAATGCGTCTTGCAGACCCAACAACATGTTTTGTTGTGAGTGACGGTTGTCACCAATTGCTGCAATTACGGGTTCGAATTGCTCGTCACTCGATAGTCTTCTGGAAATGTACCGAGTGATCATAGGAATCTGGCTTCGCACGGCCACCTCAAGAGCACGGTCTGGATTCTCAACGACCATTGGCTCAAGACCAAACCAGATCATTTTCGGAATGTTATG
>Ga0163179_10000405_pt1 | contig 31214 bp, 12 predicted proteins | sample AtlANTMetagenome_FD_109643 | JGI IMG/M metagenome (GOLD analysis project Ga0163179, IMG submission 109643) | Marine eukaryotic phytoplankton communities from the Atlantic Ocean - Atlantic ANT 2 Metagenome | ecosystem: Environmental > Aquatic > Marine > Oceanic | place: North Atlantic Ocean... | reverse complement strand
TTCCTTTATCCCCTTATAATAAGTGAGTAACAAACAAAGAAAACACTCTATGAATAGAGCAATCGGAACCGTGAGAGCAACCGACACTAATGTCAAGGGACACGTTCTGAGAGCATCATCAGGAGGAGGCATGACCTTCACAAAGGCATCAGGTTTGGGTAAGTGTATGGTCAAAGACCTTGACGCTGTGATCGTTCGTGCGAAGGCACAATACAGAGCAGACCGCAGAGCAATGGTGTTGGAGGGTAGTGCCACTTCGTGAATTGGCACAGTGTTTGGGGGTCGGGCGTTCGCCCCCCGTGGCCCCCTAAAACCGAAAGGTACCCCTAACCTACAAAGTGTTACGGAAGCGAGAACAATATTCCATGAAACTTCAAATTTTTTTCCCCAGTGTAAAATTCCCCACAAGGTTGACTTGCTAATAATTCGCAATTGATATATAATGGCATAACAGAATACCACATAATGCAGAAAAATAACCCTGAGGACAAACGCCCCATAGAGATTGATACTGTATCTGGTGAGTATTATATAAGAATCCCTGAATGGGCCATTAACGATCAGGGTTGGTTTGAAGATACAGAATTGACGTTTAAGACAGATGGCGATGAACTCATCATTACAGAATCAAAAGACTAGTACATATCACATATATCTAAGAGGAGAGTGTCTCTTCAAGGATCTTGATGAATATGAATTTAAGTTGATATGGGGAAGAATATATGAGTCATACTTTAGAGATGAACTTACCTATGAAGAGATTGAACTTGATAATGGTATAGCAGAAGATGCAAGTTATTGATAATTTTTTACCTGATGATTATTACGAGCACCTTTATAATCTTATAACTGATACAAAGTTTTCTTGGATGTATCAGAATCAAGTAGCGTCTACTGGTGAAGATCCGAGAGCAAACTTAGATCATTATTACTTTGTACATAGTTTGTTTTATGAGTATCAGATAGAAAGCCCCCTCTATGATAACTTCGTACATCTCTTTAAGTTGCTCAATGTACAGTTTTTATTCAGGGCAAGAGTACTGTTATATGTAAATCAAGGAAAACAAATTATACATGATAGACATGTAGATCATGGAGAATCTTGTAAAACAGCATTAGTCTATATGAATAGTAATGATGGTTTTACTGAATTTGAAACAGGTGAGAGAGTTGATAGTATAAAAAATCGGTTGTTGCTTTTTGATGGTTCAGTTTCTCACAGTAGCTCAACACCCACTGATACAAAGGATAGGATGTTGTTATCCGTAACGTATCTTTAAGTTGACATAGACTACATAATGGGATATAATATTGGTATAACATTACGTAGGTTATGAGTAAAGGATTTACAGTTAAAGCGAAATCCCCCGTTGTGAAAAAAGAAGCAGAGTGGGATTACGAGAAAGCAAAGGAAATGATCAAGGGGAAGACAGTAGTCTTCTGCTTACCTGGTCGTGGAGTTTCATACACATATTTGAAAAGCTTTGTACAGTTATGCTTCGATCTTGTCCAGGCGGGTGCTTCGATACAGATCTCACAGGATTATTCCTCTATGGTCAACTTCGCTCGGTGCAAATGTCTCGGTGCGAATGTACTGAGAGGACCTGAGCAGAAACCTTGGGACGGTAAGTTACAGTATGATTATCAGTTATGGATTGATAGTGATATAGTATTCAACTCTGAGAAGTTCTGGCAAGTGCTTCTTATGGATAAGGATCTTGCTGCTGGTTGGTATTGTACCGAAGACGGCAAAACCACCTCGGTAGCACACTGGTTAGAAGAAGATGATTTCAGAACTAACGGTGGAGTGATGAATCACGAAACCATCGAAAGCATCTCGAAAAGAAAGAAACCATTTACTGTTGATTACACAGGATTTGGATGGTTATTAATTAAGAATGGTGTGTTTGAACATGAAGGTATGCCTTACCCTTGGTTCGCTCCAAAGATGCAAGTCTTTGAATCGGGTGAAGTACAGGATATGTGCGGAGAGGATGTTTCATTCTGCCTAGATGCGAAGGAGGCAGGGTTTGAGATCTGGTGTGATCCTCGTGTTCGTGTAGGTCATGAGAAGACACGAGTAATCTAATGACCAAGTATAATATTCTAATTGATGGTAAGATTGCCTTTGAGGGATTAACCCAAGAGGAGTATTTTGATAAGACAGAGGATTTGGCACAGCAGTTTTATGATTGTGGAGTGCCTGATCCTACAAATTTAAAAACAGTAATGATTGAGGATGACTAATGGTAGTTAAAACCAGAATGGGTGGTTTCGGTACTGGTGAATACGTTCAGACAACCCCGAAGAAGACTCGGCAAGGAACAGGTAAACACACTAAGTATGCGGCAACATCACGTAACGCTGCTCGTAAAAAGTACAAAGGTCAAGGGAGATGAATTCTCCCTTTTTTAACGTCATTCATCATGACAACTTCATTTCAGAATTTCATTCTAATATTGATTGTAATTATTTAATTGATTACTATGAGAAATTAGTAGATGCTGGTGCTGTAGGACCTAGAAGTAATCGAAACGTAGTTGAAGATGAACAAGTAAACATGAATGGTTTACTACAAGTAGATGAAATTACACATTCAATTACACAGGTTTTTAGAGAATGGCATAGTACAGTACTTGCTGCTGTTCAAGAATACTATAAAAAGTATCCTATTCTGAATACTCGCTCTTTTGAGTTTAAATATGCTAAGTTTCAGAAGACTTGTCCATCTCAAGGATACCATATGTGGCATCATGATGCTGATCCAGATGACCCTTACCGTAAATTAGTCACTTTATTATACTTAAATGATGACTTTGATGGTGGGGAGACAGAATTCCTATATCAGCAATGCCGCATTACACCAGAGATGGGTAAATTAGTGCTTTTTCCAGCACCTTGGACTCATACACACCGTGGAAACCCTCCAATGGGGGGAAATAAGTACATAATGACTGGTTGGGTTGAAGAATTTCCTTCAAATAAGATACAGTTTCAGGATTTTGGGGAAGAAATGGCACCTATTTTACAAAATTAGAAAATTGAGTATAAATAAAGTGAGGTAATACTTAATAACCCACCTTGATAATAGAAAAACGACAATCTAGAGGATTTAAAGACATAAGTTTATCTTTCATACCTCATCCTGTTACGAAAGATTTACCTATTTTGACGAATGAACGTGCTATTATGCGTTCTGTTCGTAATTTAGTAGAGACAATACCTACAGAAAGGTTTTTTAATGCTATTCTGGGTACTGATATACGGGGAAGTTTGTTTGAAAACTACTCAAATACTACAATAATGGTAATTGAGGATCAAATTAAGACAACTCTACGTAACTTTGAACCTAGAGTGGGGAATGTATCCATAGAACTCGTTGGATCACCTGATCGTAATGCATTTGAAGTGACCGTTTTTTATGATATTCTAGGAATTCCTCTTCCAAGGCAGAGGTTTACCTTTATATTAGAACCAACTAGGTAAAATAATGCCATATACACAATTTTCTGACCTTGATTTTGGTCAAATTAAGACACAAATACGAAATTATCTTCAATCAAACTCAAATTTCACTGATTTTGACTTTGAAGGATCAAATTTCTCTGTTTTAATTGATACTTTAGCATATAATACATATATTAACTCATTTAATGCGAATTTGGCAGTAAATGAGGTATTTTTAGACTCAGCAACTATAAGAGAAAATGTAGTTTCGTTAGCAAGAAACATTGGATATGTTCCTCGTTCTGTTACTTCATCAAAAGCAACTATAAGTTTTCAAGCAAGAATAGAAGATACTAATGCTACAATTACTCATCTTACACTAAATCCTGGTTTAGTGTGTGTTGGTAGTGCAAATGATACTACATATAGATTTTCAATAACAACTCCAATAACATCTAGAGTATATACCGATACTTTAGGTAATAGAGTATCTGATTTTGAGGTAGATGTTATTCAAGGTACATATTTAACATCCACTTTTGTTGCTAGAATACCATCTGATCAGAAATTCCTTTTAGATAATGCTCAGATTGATACTTCAACGATTAAGGTAAATGTACAAAATTCTCAAATTGGTAGTCTTGGTAGAGAATTTAAAAAAGTTGATAATATTTTAAATTTAAATAAAGATTCTGAAATCTATCTAATACAAGAAATTCAGGATGAAAGAGTTGAAATATTGTTTGGTGATGGATATTTTGGTAAGCAACTAACAAATGATGATATTATTACTGTTCAGTACATTGTTAGTAATGGTCCTACTAGTAATGGAGCAAGTGTTTTTGACTTCCAAGGATCATTCAGTAGACCTGATGGTGTTCTAGTAAGACCAATCGCTTCTGTAGATGTAACAACTATCAGATCTGCCAGTAACGGATCCTACAACGAAGATATAGCATCAATCAAGTATTTGGCTCCTAGACTGTATTCGGCACAGTACAGGGCGGTTACACCAAGGGATTATGAGGCAATAATCAAAACAATCTATCCTGCGACTGAATCAATTGCTGTTGTTGGTGGAGAAGAACTATCACCTCCACAATTTGGTAAGGTACAGATCAGTATTAAACCAAAAAATGGTACTTATGTCTCTGATTTTGATAAGCAGCAGATTAAAAATAAATTAAAGAGTTACGCTATTGCTGGTATAAACTCTGAAATTATTGATCTTAAAATGCTATATGTTGAGATTGATTCAACCGTTTACTACAACACTTCGCAAGTTAGCGATTCTGCCACACTTAAATCATTAATAATAAATTCACTTGACACTTATGGCAATACAGTGGATATTAATAAATTTGGTGGTAGATTTAAGTATAGTAAAATTAATCAACTTATTGATAGGGTTGATGATGGAATCACCTCTAACATTACAAAAGTGAAGATTAGAAGAGATTTGAAAGCATTAGTTAATCAATTTGCTCAATATGAACTGTGTTTTGGTAATAAATTCCATATTAATTCAGAAGGATATAATATTAAGAGTACTGGATTCTATATTTCTGGATGGAAAAAGGTTGTTTATTTAACTGATATTCCAAATACCAACGAAAATGGTAAATTGGATAATAGTGGAAAGGGTGTTATTTGTATTGTTTCTAAGGATACTGATGATCAGATGAAGATCGTTGCCAAGGACATTGGTATAGTTGATTATAAAAAGGGTGAAATTATAATTAATACTATAAACATAACATCTACAATTGCTGCTAACAATTTAGTTGAAATTCAAGCATTTCCCGATTCTAATGATGTTATTGGATTGAAGGATTTGTACCTAAAATTTGATACATCTAATAGTACGATAAATATGGTTAAAGATGTAATTGCTTCAGGTGAAGATGTATCAGGCGTGGTATTCTCCAGAGACTATTACACATCAAGTTATTCTAACGGAACACTAGAAAGAAAGTAGAATGAGTATAGAATTTGAGAAGAGAGTTCAAGTAAATAGGATTATTGAGAGTCAGTTACCCGAATTTGTGGTTTCTGATTTTCCATTAGCTACAGAACTTTTAAAAACTTACTACATTTCTCAAGAGAATCAAGGTGCTAACGCAGATTTACTTGACAATCTTGATCGATATATCAAAGTAGATAATTTAGTTCCCGAAGTTATTACTGGAACTACTACTTTAACTAAAGAAGTACTCATATCTGAAACAGATATTCTAGTTAATTCTACTAAGGGATTTCCTTCTTCATACGGTCTTTTAAAGATTGGTAATGAAATTATTACATATACTGGAAAAACAGATACTAGTTTTACTGGATGTATTCGTGGATTTAGTGGAGTTACTGGACATCAGGTTGGTATATCATCATCGTTAGATCATGTTAATAGTGAACATTTAGTATTTGAGGATACCAATGCCTCTGGTCATGCTAACGAATCTACAGTTACTAATCTTAGTGTTTTATTCTTACAGGAATTTTATAAGAAGATAAAGAAGACATTTTTACCTGGATTAGAAGATAGTAAGTTTGCTGATGGTATTGATGTTGGTAATTTTATAAAGAATGCCAGATCATTCTACCAATCAAAAGGTATTGCAGAATCAATTAGAATACTTTTTAAAGTATTGTATGGTATTGAAGCAGAAGTTATAGATCTTGAAGAACGATTAGTTAAACCATCAAGTGCTGAATATATTCGTAGAGAAGTTGTTATTGCTGATGCACTTAATGGAGAAGCTCAAAATCTAGTTGGTCAAACAATATTTAAATCAACTGATTTAAGAACTAATGCTTCAGTATCAGAAATCGAAGTTTTAACTAGAGATACTAAACTTTATTATAGATTATCTCTTTTTGTTGGATTTAACGATAAAGATTTAATAGAAGGTACATTTACTATACCTGGTAAAACAAAGGTACTAGAGAATACTTCTCCTGGAGAAACAATTGTTTCTGTAGATAGTACTATTGGATTTGGGCAAACTGGTAACTTTACTGTAGAATATCTTAATGGTAATGTTGGAGTTGTTACTTATACATCTAAATCAGTTAATCAGTTTTTTGGTTGTAGTAGTATAGATGGTCATATTGGAATTTCTAGTGATCTAAGATCAACTGAAACCATATTTGGATATGAAAATGGCGATTTAAGTAAGAGAGTTGATTTAAGAATTACTGGAGTAGTATCTGACTTTGTTCCAGAATCTGATATATCATTAATTTCAGAAAAGCAAGAGATAACTGTAAAGAATGTTGGTGAAGTTATTGATAATCCATCAGAGATTACTCAAACTTATAAAGAAATATTTGCTAATTCTTGGATTTACAATACAAGTTCTAGATATGAAATAAATGGATCAATTAATAGTGGTACAACATCATTTACCTTTTTAAGTAAAATTGATAAGTCTAGTTTAAAGGTTGGTGATAGTTTTGATATTATTCGTAGAGGAACTAATATTAGAGTTGGTGGTGGTATAGTTAAGCGGATTGATAGTGATTTTGTATTTACTGGAGAAGGTGTTAACTATATTGCTAATGAACCACATTCTGCTGTATTTTATGATATAAGAAGAAATTTAAAGAAAGCAACTTATAATACTGGAAATATTGATGGAATAGAGTTGTCTGATGGTAATAATAAGGTTATTGCGGATACTTTAAATGTTTATGTTGATAGGGATGATTTTGGATATGCTGCTTCTAACTCATTATCAAGTCATCAGATTGATCAGGAACCATTAAATGGCACTATTCCAGCTGGATCACCTCCTCATATACAAACAGGTACTATTAATGCTCTAACAGGCGTTGAGATTGATTTTACAGAGATTAAGTTTGCTGAGAAGGTTAAGTTCCGTACTGGAGATTCGATAATTTATACTTCTAACAAACCACTTCTTGGTTTGGTTAATGGTGCTAAGTATTTTATTAAAGAAGATCCTTCTGAAAAGATTATAAGACTGTATGATACAATCAATGCGATTGAAAGAGATTCTGCTAAAACATTTAATGAACCAGCAGATCCAAATGCAACACATACATTTACCTTAGAAGATCATTATAATAGAAAAATAACATCAAACCATATTTTAAGAAAATTTCCTCTTGGTCAAGATTTAAATCTACCTTCAAAAGAGGAAAAACAAGCTAAAAATATTGGATTATTGGTTAATGGTGTTCAATTAAGATCAAATACCAATAGTGATTTTATAACATATGGTCCAATTGAAAAAACCGAAGTATATAATTCAGGAACTGGATATGATATAGTCAATCCCCCTAAAATTAGAGTAGGAAATGCTAATACCTTCGTAAAACCAGATGGGACTGTTGGTATTGGTTCGACAGCACTTGTAGAACCAGTTATTAGGGGAAGTATTAAGGAAATACTAGTAGATCCACAAGATTTTGATATTGATACTGTTTCTTCAGTAAGATTAACTGGTGGTAATGGTAAAGATTGTTTCTTACAACCAGTAGTAGGACCAAGATTTAGGGAAGTTGAGTTTGATAGTAGAGATATATTCTTCTCAGGTGGATTGGATGTTCAGGAAGAGACAATAACATTCAAATCTGAGCATAATTTTGTTGATGGACAGTTAATTTATTATAATAAGAATGGTCAAAATGCTATTGGAATTACACCATTTAAATCAGCAGCAACAACCATAACAGAATATCTTGTAAACGGAGCACCTTATTATGTTAAGGTACTTAATCCAAAGAGAATTAGGTTATTTAAGAGACCTGAAGAGGCTACATTTGGTGTAGCTGGTATTAACACTATAGGATTCTCTACAGCAACAACTGCTGCTGGTATTCATAAGTTTAGAACAGAATCTAAAAATACGTTAAATTCTGTAAAAGTTATTAATCCTGGTTATGATTATCAGTATAGAAAATTACCAGTAAGTCCATCTGGAATTTCTACTTCTTATGATACTATTAATTTTGTAAATCATGGATTTAGAGATGGTGATATTGTTGAATATTCATCTGATGGAACTACTATTGAGGGATTGGATACCTCATTGGCATATCTTGTTATTAAGATAGATGCTAATTCCTTTAGATTAGCAGAGTCTGATGCTGTTGGAGTGGCAAGAACTGATTTTGAAAGAGGAAAATTTGTTGATTTGAGATCAACTGGAACTGGATATCAAATATTTAAATATCCCGATATTAAAATAGAAACCACTGTAAGTTTTGCTACAACAGTTACTGGATCATATGAAGGAAAAATAACTCCTATTGTTGAAGGTGAGATAATTGATGCATACACATATGAAAATGGTAGTAATTATGGAGCAACTATTATTAATCATATTATTAAACCTGACGTTGAGATAATAACTGGAAAAGGTGCTGAAATAAAGGCATTTATAGATTCTGGTAAAATTTTAGATATTATAGTTCTTAATGGTGGTCAAGAATATAATTCACTACCACATATAACAATAGAAGGTCCTTCTGGAAATGGAGCTATATTAAAACCAATTATTTCTGAAGGTAAATTGGATGATGTTGTTATTATTAATGCTGGTATTGGATATTCTTCAACTAATACTAATGTTTATGTTGAATCAAGAGGAAAAAATGGTCTTTTAAGTCCACAAATAAGAAGATTGGAAATTGATGATGTTCAGAAGAGAGGAGCAAATATCCATTTAGAACCTAATGGAAGTGATAGTTTAACATATGAAATAAAAGCATATGATCAATCAATAAGACAGGAATTTGGTGATTCTGGTGTTGATATTTCTAGTGGTATAGGTACTCATTCACCTTTAATAGGATGGGCATATGATGGAAATCCAATATATGGTGCTTTTGGTTATTCTAAACCAAATGATATTGGCGAAGTTAAAAGATTATCTTCTGGATATGTTAAGGATAATACTTGGTATGATCGCCCAGATCAAGATTCTGGATATTTTATTGATGATTATAAATTCGATGGTAGTGGTGATTTAGATAAGTATAATGGTAGATTCTGTAAGACACCCGAATTTCCGAATGGTGTTTATGCTTATTTTGCTACATTAGATATAAACGAAAAACCACAATATCCATATTTTATAGGAAAAACATATAGATCATCATTTATTTCTGATAACCTTTCTTTAAATCATAAATTTGATTTTAATAATTCAACTCTTTCTAGAAATACTTTACCATATAAAGTAAATGATAGATATGCGAATAATGATTTTATTATTGAATCTAATGAGATTATTAAGCAAAAATCAGTTATTGAATCTGTAACTAAGGGTGTTGTAGATACATTCCAAGTTTTAGATGGTGGAAAAAATTATAAGGTAGGTGATTTCACTTCATTTGAAAATGAAGGAACTGGTGGTAGTGGTGCTAGAGGTCAAGTTGATCGCATTGTTGGTATTGGTGTTTCTAATATTAAGACTCAATTAACTACATTTGAGAATGCTACTCTTATTTGGAAAGACTCTCAAACAGTTGAAGCACATTATTTACCAAAAATTGAGTTAAATGATCAAGATACTGTATTAATTTCTGGGTTAAGTGCTGCTAATTACAAGTTAAACAACTCATTTAAGGTTGGTATTAGTACCGATACCATTGGATTGGCAAAGACAATGACTGTCAATACCAATCCAAATGGAAAAACTGAAGATATTTACGTAAATATTATACCAAATACTGTATCTGTTGGTGGTTCTTTACGAGTTGGTGATGAAACTCTTAAAGTATTGAACCTATATGGTTTAGAGAAGATAATCAGAGTACAAAGATATGGAACAGGTATTGGACATACTTACAGTTCTGAGATAGATGTATTAAACAATAGAATAAGCATCCCAGTTAAATCTAATTATTTTGATTCTAAATTAAATGAATTAGTATTCTTCAATGGTCATCAGTCTGTAGGTTTAGGTACTACTTCTGGATCTGTAATTGATTATGTGTATGGTGAGATAACAAATAATATAAATGTTCCTCAACAAAGCATTTATTTACCAAGTCATCCATTCCATAATGGACAGAAAATTAAACTATCAAAACCACTAACTTCTACCTCATTCTTGGTTAGTAGAGATGATGATGCGTCAAGTCAATTCTATATTCCAGATCAATCAACTGCTATTTCAGAATTATATGTTGTAGATAAAGGTACTGATTATATTGGTCTTGCTACTAATGTTGGTGCTGCCAGTAGTGAAAGTGGATTATTCTTCTTCGGTAATGGTGATAATGATTACCAATATCTAATAGAATCTGATCATGATCAGTTAACTGCTAATATTGATAGAGTAGTTTCTACAGTTACTACAAAAGTAGCATTGGCAAATACAACAACTCATGGATTAGCAGTAGGTGATTTAATTGATTTAGAGGTTGTTCCCAACATTGCTGTTGGTATTGGATCTACTGCTCCATTAACTGTTTCATTTAATGATGAGCATCAAAAACTATTAATTAATGAAATTAGTTTCAATGCTACCGCAGTTGTATTAAACACCGATACAATCACTGTATCTGATCATGGATATAAGACTGGTACGAAGGTATTTTATGATAATCAGGAAATAATATCAGGATCTTCTTTAGTTGGTGGTCTTTCTGTTGGAGCATACTATGTTCACGTAATTGACTCAAATACTATTAATTTGTGTGAAACATATAAAGATTCTGTAGTAACTCCCCCAAGATTAATAAATTTAACTGGACAAGGCAATAATAAGCACACTTTATCATTAATTAATCCACCAATTACAGTTGTTAAGAATTCAGATTTAACATTTGGAGTTGGATCAACAACATTAGAGAATTATAAATTAAAATTCTTCTATGATAAAGAATTTAAGAATCAATTTGTAAATGCTACTAGCTATGACCCATTAGAATCTGTTCAATCAGCATTTACTGTTGTTGGTGTTGGAACTGTTGGTGTTGGAACATTCTCATCTAGTCCTGTAGTTGGTGCTGCCGTATCAATTGGATTCAGTACTTCTGTTCCATCAGTATTATACTATGCTCTTGAGAAGGGTGGATATATTAGTACTGCTGATGCAGGTGTGTATAATTATTCGGAAATCAGATTCGTAGATAGTGCTTATAGTGGAGAATTTAGAGTATTTGATGTTGATGCGGAAACATTTAAGATTTCACCTAGATCAGTACCAGAAGTATTAGAATATCAGGATGATCAGTGTGATTTATTTGAGTATTCTAGTAAATCTGGAAATATAGTTGGACCTATTAAGTCTATAAAAACAATTTCTGAAGGATTTAGTTATAAGAGTATACCTGGATTTACTTCTGTTACTAGTGCTGATGGTGAAAATGCTAATATTGTGGCATTATCAAAATCCATTGGTAGAATTAATAACTTAAGAATTATTGATTATGGATTTGAATACTCTGCTGATAAAACTTTAAGACCTGAAGCATATATTTCACCTATTGTTAGGATTGATGATTTAGATGTAATTGAATCTATTAAGGTTATTGGACCTGGAGCAGAATATTTGAGTGCTCCTGATGTACTCTTATTCAACCCAGAATCTAAAAAGGTTGTTGATACTACTTCATTAATGGCAAGTGTTCCTAATCAAGGAATATCTGAAATTAAAGTAATAGCACCAATTAAAGGTTTAGATTCTGTAAATCATAAAGTTATTACTGTTAATAATTCTAATGGTATAGGAATTGTTTCTATGACTACAGATGGCACTGTTGCCAGATGTGTAATGGAAACACCAATCAATGGATATGATGTTCCACCTTTTGCTGCTGGTGATGAAATATTTGTTGAAGGTATATTGATGGGTTGGGAATCTGGTATCGGTACTCAGACTTCTTCAACTACTGGTATTTCTTCAGATGGAACTGGATATAATTCAGAAGATTATGATTATCAGTTCTTGAAGGTTAAATCTTATGATTCATCAAATCCAGATGTTCTGAAATTTGATTTAGTTGGTTTAACTACAAATCCAGGAATTGCTAAAACATATCAAACTGGATATGCTAATATAATTAATCGTAAGAATTATCCAGTATTTGAGACTGATCAGAAGAGAGCAGAATTTACAATCAGTGAAAGTTTATTGGTTAGTCAAGGAAATCCTTTTGTGAAAGGTGATCTTACTGTTACTGAAACAAGAGATGATTATATTAAGATAGATGGTTTAGATAATATTAGAATTGGAGATAGAATAGCTGGAGAATCTTCAGGAACTAGTGCCACTGTTGTTGGTATTGATAAGCAGTTTGCTAAATTTAGTGTTGACTATTCTAATAGACAAGATTATGGATGGACTAATAATACTGGTAAGTTAAGTGAAGATTTCCAAGTAACACCTAATAACGATTATTTCCAAAATCTATCATACTCTATTAAGAGTGAAAAAACATGGGATGACATTGTAGATCCTGTTAATAGATTAGTTCATCCTGCTGGACTCAAGAATTTTGCTGATACTGTTGTTCAAACTACAATAGCAGGTGTTGGTATTGGATCTACATTCTTTACCACACCAACATTAGTTCTTGATGTGGTTGGTGAGAGAAGGGTAGATACCATTAATGATTTTGATCTTGGTATTGATTTTGAACCAAGAGAAACAGGATTGACTCGTGATTCTAAATTTGTCGATTTCCAAAATGCTAAATTAACAGATTATAGTAAGTGTAAGACAAATAGGGTATTGATACATGATGATATAAGTGGAAGATTCTCAAGTAAAGGAATACAGGATTTATTTACAGAAATAGAAGAACTTAATTCAAATTATGCTCGTTATTTGGTTCAAGTTGTTGATGCTGATACATTTGATATTCAAATTAGTGATTTAATAGTATTAACTTCTACAGAAAATGCTTATTTGATTGAGAAATCATTAGATTACTCTAATATGAAATTGGGTGATTTTTCTGCTGATGTTGATTTCTTTAAGAGAAAAACTTTATTATTCACTCCAACAGATAAGTTTGATAAGGATCATGATATTAAACTTCTTAAGACTTCATTTAATACTGATAATATTTCAGATGGTATAAAAGAATTTGGGTCTGTTGATTTAATTGGTAATAATGTTTCTGTTAGTGCTGGTAGAACAATGTTCTCAGCAACTATTAGTGGAACTACACTAACAACAACTGATTTTGATCTTCTTGGTCTTAAGCATGTAAATGGACTTCCTACTACAAATTCTTTGGTCGGAATCGGTACTACTGTATCTGGTTTAGGACTAATAAAGGATACTCAGGGTAATGAACTTACTGAGATTGTAAGTATTGATAGTTCAAGTACAGCAACAATAAAAATTAACCCTGATACCACTCCAAATGCCCCTACAGTAGCAACTTCATACACTACACCTGTAACGGGCCAATTTGGATTTATCAACACTCCATACTTCGTTAACAACGGTGTTGGTGGATTAGATCCAGTAGCAGTTCCTATTGGTGTTAGTACATCAAATGTTATGGAATTTGCTGATACTAATTGTAATGCTTTCTATGCTAGTGTTGTTGCTAAGGATGATATTACTGGTGAATTAGATTATACAGAAGCAATTGTTAATGTTAATGGTAGTGATGTAACAATATCTCAACTTTATGCTGATTTGACTCAGACTTCTCTCAGTATTATTGATACTGGAACGGTTGGTATATTAACCGCAAGTTATGATTCTGGTACTATTAAATTTGATTGTATTAATGAAAGGCGTTCTACTATAAGATTAAGTACATCTGTTGTTGGACTAGGTACAACTGCTGCTGGTATAGGAACCTTTAGATTTAACGTTCCTGGGCAACCAGAAGGGGCAGAAAGAACTGCTAGGTATGAATCAACATATAACACAACTGAAGTTGGTACGGGCGTAACTGTGGCAACAATTGATAGAACTATTGATAGTACTGTTAAATCTATTATTAAAGTTAGACAGGGTGATAAATTCGCTATACATCAACCAATTCTAATACATGATCAGAATAACGATGCTATTACTGTTCAGTATCCTCATATTGGTGAAGTTAGTGGTTTAGGTACTTTTGGTTCCGAAACAGATACTCAAAATGTGAGTTTAGTATTCTATCCAGATGATACTGGATTGGTTGAAGTTCAATCATATAACGAAGTCTTTAATACTATTAACGATTTTTCTAATGAACCAGATATTCTACAATATGGTCCTGTTACAAATGATTTAGTATTGGCATCATATGATGGTATTAATGGAACAAGGGGTAATAAAGTTAATTTTAATCTAACATATCAAGGTATTCCAGTATATGTTAAGAAATTTAATCCCACAGATACTACAAGAGTCATAACAGATGTAGGTGCTGGAACTACTTTTGCTATACCAAATCATTTCTTCAATACAAATGAGGAGTTAACTTATTCACCAGAATCTACTTTTATTGGTGTTCCTCCTGTTTCTGTTGGAATTGCTGCTACATTAGATGCTGATGGTAGTTTAGTTACTGTTATGCCATCAAAAGTTTTTGTTAAAGCAAGTGGTGCTGATAAATTCCAGTTATTTTCTAGAAAAGAATATATTGCTGCTGGAAAACCAATAACAATAACATCTACTGGTTCTGGTAATGCTCATAAGTTTGAGATGACCAAGAAATTAAGTAAAACTGTTATTGGTCTTGATGGAATTGTTCAACAACCAGTTACATATACTGCTATAAAGCATAGTTTACCTTCTAATATTGGTATTGGAATTTCTCAATTTGCTTTGAGTGGAATTAGTTCAGTTCAACCAAGAGATGTATTGAAGATTGGTACTGAGTATATGAAGGTTGAGCAAGTTGGATTTGCTACAGAAGTTGATGCGACAATTAATTCTAGTGAGGACTGGGCATCCATACCTGTAGTTAAGGTTAAGAGAGGTTCTTTAGGAATTGATGCTTCTACTCATAGTGCTGGAGATGAAGTAAGAGTACATAGAGGTTCATTCAATATTGTTGATAGCACGGCATGGTTCTTAGATCCACCTAAAGGTAATACTAGAACACGAAGAAATGAAACTAATATTCCTTATGTTAGAGCAGAATATAGTGGTAGAACGTTCTTAAGAACAAATTATGATACCAATATGGTATTTGATGATATTTCTGATTCATTTACTGGAATTGGTAAAACTTATACAGTAACTGTTGGTGGTGCTAATACTGTTAGTGGTGTTGGTGTTGGAAATGGAATTCTATTCATCAATGGAGTATTCCAGACACCATTGACTTTGAACAACTTAGGTAATAATTATGAAATAGAAGGAAATGCTACTGCTGGTGTATCCAGTGTTACATTTACTGGAATTAGTTCTGAAAATGGACAGAAGATAGAATCTGAGTTTGATATTAATCAAAATCAACTTCCAAGAGGTGGTTTGATAGTTTCTATGGGATCAAGTACTGGTCTTGGATACGCTCCTCTTGTTGGTGCTAGAGTTTTAGCAAAAGAAACTAGTGGTGTACTCGATAGTATCGTAAGTATTGCTTCTTCAGTAGGTCCTATTGGTTCTGGTATTGAAACTGCCCATTATGATCATGTTACTGGAATAATGACAGTTACAACTAACACGGTTCATGGATTTGCTTTAGAAAGTCCCGAAACTGTTAAGTTAGAACAGTTCCACTTTACTTGCCCAACATATGCTGTTGGTACTCCTACCTCAGGTACAACATATGATCCAGCAACGGGTGATATGGTAATAGAACTTGCTGGTCACGGTCTTTCAAATGGAGATTCGATTAAGTTAGACGAAGAATCAATTAAATTTAGTTGTGGATATAACGGTGCTACTGGTACTGCTGCTGAAAAGTCATATCCTAGAAAGACTGATCCTGCCTATGACAGGTATATGTACATATCTGATGTTACTTCAACCACTTTCAAGGTTAATGTGTTATTTGGAGTAACACCTACAAATACAGATGCTCATACATTCGTTTCATCAAATACTAACGCAGTTCGTTCTCTAAACTATGTTGGAGTTACTACATCAATATTCCAAGATCATGAAAGATCATTACCATTGGTTGGAGTAACTTCAGAAAGAAGTTTCCAAATCAATGTTGGTATTAATAGTATTCCTCATACTTATCTGAAAGGTGGTGATGTATATGCTTTCTATGATGAATTGACACCAGGATCTGGATATCGTGAACCAGTTTCTATTGGTGTTACAGATATTAATTATCTTCATAAGTTTGTAAGTGCTACTACAGATGCGATAACAGCATATACAGGATCATTCATGGGTCAGAGTCTAAATCCAACTTTAGCGGATTATAATTCTGAAACTGGTAGTTTATTGTTCACAACAGAGGTACATGGGATACCAGAACCAGTTGACCTTGATATTAATGATGCTAAGTATGATGCTAGAGTTGGTATTTTAACAGCGTATGCTGGTACAAATTTTGATGTTAGTGATGCTACATACGATCCGACAACGGGTAATATGGTTCTTGAAATTGGAGATCATGATGTAGATACTAATGATAAAGTTAAGATTGCCCCAAATTCAATAACATTTAGTTGTACTTATGACAATCAGGTTGGTATAGATTCTCATAAATCATATCCTAGATCTTCTGGAACAGGTAATGCTGGTGGAGGTGCTGATCCAGCATATGATACTTATTTGAATGTTATTGCTGCTGATAAATTAGCTGGAACAATTACTGTAAAAGTATTAACAACAACACCATCGACAAATACTGATCCTCACTTATTCGTAAGTGCTACTGATAGTTGTGTATTTGTTCCAAGAGTCTTTACTAATAATGAACAAGTTAAGTTTGTAGATGGAGCAATTACCTTCAAATGTGATATGGATGGTAATACTACAGAGCATCCTTATCCAAGATTAAGTGATCCAGCAAGAGATAAGTGGTTATTAGTTTCTCAAGCAAATAATAATAAGTTTGAGGTTCAGGTTGGAATGAGTCCACTAGTTTCTTGGACTCCACAATTAACAGGTACAAGTTATGATCCAGTAACTGGATTGATGGTTCTTGAAATAGGAACTCATACTTTAAAAGCTGGTGAAAGAGTTAGATTAGACCCATTATCATTGAAGTTTAGTTGTGGATATAATGGTGCTACTGGTACTGCTGCTGAGAAATCATATCCAAGATCTACTGACCCTTACTATAACACTGCTATTCCAATTCAGTCAGTAACAGACACTTCTATTACATTACAAGTATTGACTTCTGTACCTTCAACAAACACGGATCCTCATACATTTGTCAGTGCTACTGCTGGTGCTGTTAAGTCTGGTGGTTTCTATCCACATACTTATTTTTCATCTATAGCAAAGGGTGTGAGAGCAACAAAATCAATGAAGATTGATACTAATTCACTAACCTTCAAGTGTTCTAAAGATAATTTCATTGGAAATCATACTTATCCAAGAACAACTGATCCAGCATATAATGTATTCCTACCTATAGTTGGTGCTTCACAGAATACACTATTAACCAATATTGGACCTGGTGGTGGAGCAGGAACTGGAGCAGTTGTAACCGCAATGGTAGCACCAAACAGACATAAGTTTGTAAATGCTATTGGAACACACAAATATGTTGATTCTATAAGTGATGCTGTTACTGTTACTGGAGTTAAGAGAGATGTTAGCAATGCCGTTTACACTCCAAGTACAGGAGACTTCACATTAACAATAGGTAATCATAGTTTCACTACTAGTGATACAGTAACTATTGCCCCTAAAGCAATAATAATGACATGTGATGCTGATTCTCATGGATCAAATCATGCTTATCCAAGACCAACTGATCCAGCATATAATACTGCTTTAGCAATTACTGCTGTAACTGCTCAAAAAATTACATGTAATGTTGGAAAACCTGTACAGATAGAAAGTGTAACTGCTGATGTTGGTGGTCCATTTACTGCTAATACTGCTGATTATGATCCTCAATCAGGTATCATGACAGTAACTACTGCTACTACTCATGGATTTACTGCCTCAGATACTTTATCTACAAATACTGCAATATATGACCCAATAGCTGGTATTTGTACCATAACTACAACTACTAATCACGGATTATCTAATGGTGATTGGGTTAAGTTAGAAGATAATTCTATATTCTTTGAGTGTTCTGAGGACAATTATGCTAGTGAGCATTCTTATCCAAGAAGTACTGATCCTTTATCTAATAAGTGGGTTCAAATTACAATTGACGGTGCTGATAAAATTGAAATTCAAGCATTATCAACATTACCTTCTACAAATATTTCATCACATCAGTATCTACGTTCTGTAGGAAATAATATTCAGAAAGCAAATAATAGAGTTAAATTTGCTACTGGATCTCTAGTCTTCCAGTGTAACAAAGATCAGTATTCAACAAATCATGCTTATCCAAGAACAACTGATCCATATTATGATGCCTTTATGGGTGTAGAGACTATTGTTTCTACTAAGAAGTTTACTGTAAATGTTGGTAAATCTCCTGCTGGTACTGGTGGTGCTTTAGAATTTACTATTGTGAATGGTGGATCTGGATATGTAAATCCAGAATTAATGATCCCTCAACCAATTTATGAGGATATGCCTATTGTTGGTGTTTCTAGACTAGGTATAGGTAAGACTACAGATACTGGTGAAAACCTATTACTTAACCTAAATGTAGGATCTGCTTCAACTGCTGTTGGTATAGGATCAACATTATTTGAAATATCAGAGTTTGCTATATCAAGACCTGGTCATTCATTTAAGGTTGGTGATAGATTCAAACCTATTGGATTGGTTACATCTTCTGAATTAAGAGAACCTCTTAAAGAGTTTGAACTTGAAGTTGTTGAAATCTTTAATGATTTCTTTGCTGCTTGGCAATTTGGTGAAATTGACTTTATTGATAATATAGAAAATCTCCAGAATGGTGTTAGAAGAAGATTCCCATTATTCTTTAATGGACAACTATTAAGTTTTGAAACTGATGAAAATGATTCAATATCCTCTGATATTGATTTAAATGCGGTATTGATTATCTTTGTTAATGGTGTTATTCAAACACCTGGTATTGCTTATCAGTTTGAAGGTGGTGCTACATTTACATTTACTGAAGCACCTGATACAGGTGATAAAGTTGATATATTCTTCTACCTTGGACAAAGAGGCATTGATGTTGAGATCATCGACATTCAAGAAACAATAAAACCAGGTGATGATATTAGATTACTTCGTTATGTTCCTGGTAGAGAGGATCAGAATAGAAATAGAACAGTTAAAGAGATTTTATCTTCTGATATTCTTGAAACTGACATTTATACGGGTCCAGGTATTGATAGTTTGGATGACTTTATATGGAGACCAGTTGATTGGGTAAAACAGAAGGTTGACAAGATTATTGAAGGTAGTTTAGTCAGTAAAGATAGGGAATCTATTGAACCATGTGTTTATCCAACAGCAAAAGTTATTTCGGATGTTAAAATTGATTCTGGTATAGGTCTTGATCTACAAGATGGAATATTCGTAGATGATGCTGAAATTTTCTTCTATGAAGAAGGACCACTTCGTCTTCCTAGTTCTGAGCGATATGGTGTTACTGTGGATGCTGTAGACAGTATCTTAATGCCAGCAGCTCCAGATCAAACTCCTGCTGATGTTACTTTACTTTTGGGTAATAATGTTGGTACTGGAAATACAGAGGTTACTTCATATACAATTGCTAATAATGGTAAAGGTTATTTGACTACACCTACTGTTAGAATATCAAATCCACCAGAAATTGGTGTTGGTATTGGATCTACTGCTACTGCTACAGCAACAATTTCAAATGGATCTTTAACAGCATTAACAATTACAAGTTCTGGATACGGATATAATGTAGCACCTCAAGTGATAATTGAAAATCCAGTATATAAGACTGAAGATATTAATCTTATTAAGTATGGACAAGGATTTACTGGCATCATTACTGGTATAGGAACTGCTGTTGGAACTGGTGGAAATCCACTTGCTCTTGAGTTCTTCTTTAACGTAACTGATGGTAAGCAAGCAAGTTTACTTCAGGTAGGATATCCAATCCTAGTTAAAGAAACATCTATTGGTGATGGTGTTACTTCTATTGATAGTGGTGATGCTTCACTTGTTGGTATAGGAACAACCTTCCTAGATAATATCTACAAGGTACATTCAATAACAGTAGCAGGTGATAAGGTTGCTAAGATTAAGTGTAATGTACTAAGTACAACTAACCATGTAGGTTTAGCTTCTACAGGTAGATATCTAACTGGAAATGTTGGAGTAACTACTTGTTTGGGTAAAATCACTTGGGGTAGGTTATATGGAGACACCACAACTAGAGAAGCAAGTCCAATTTCAATTGGTGTGACTGGACTTACTATTGATTCTGGTTTATCTACATTCCCAACAATTCAAAGGAGAAACAATGTATTGGGTTCTCTTAAAGGATTGAGGAATACAGGTGCTATTAGATTACAAGTATTATAATGACTATAAATAAACAATAAAAGTATATTTCAGATGCCAGCGATTGTTACTGACCAATTTAGAATACTTAACGCTAGTAATTTTGTAGATTCTGTTACAAATAATAACTACTACGTTTTTATTGGTTTGCCAAACCCAACCCAAACAAAAGAGGGTGGTATTATAGGGTATGGTAGATCCGAAACTTGGAATCAGTCTTCAGAAACACCTAGACCACTTGATAGTCTTTCCAGCAATGCTCATGTTGGAGATATTATGATGTTTGGTAAGAAAATACAAGCAAAGAATATAAGAAGAGTTATCAGGAGAATTGACTGGAAAGCTGGTGAAAGATATGAGATTTATCGTGATGATTATAGTCGTGAAAATCAAAGTCCAAATACTCAAGCAAATAAGTTATACAGATCCAGATATTATGTAATGAATTCTGACTACAAAGTTTATATTTGTATTGATAATGGTGGATATGGTTCTAATACTTCTCAAACTGCTAAAGGAAATGTATCTCAAGATGAGCCAACATTTACTGATTTAGAACCATCTAAAGCAGGTAGTAGTGGTGATGGTTATTTGTGGAAATATCTATTTACAGTTTCACCTAGTGATATTATTAAATTTGACTCTACTGAATATGTTGCTGTTCCTAACGATTGGGAAACTAGCACAGATCCTCAAATAAGAGCAGTTAGAGAAAATGGAGATTCTCTTTTAAATAATAATCAAATTAAGCATGTATATATTGAAAATGCTGGACAATCTTATTCAAATCTAACTGGACAAGAGGTTAACATTGTTGGTGATGGAGTTGGTGCTAAAGCAAGAGTTGATGTTAATTCTGATGGTAATGTTACCGATATAACCGTTACTTCTGGCGGTAAGGGATATAGTTATGGATTAGTTGATTTGGGTGCTGTTAATACCAATTCAGGTGGATCAGCAGCTAAATTAGTTCCTATTATTCCTCCAAGTAGAGGACATGGTTATGACATTTATCAAGAATTGGGAACTGATAAGATCTTAATTTATGCGAGATTTGATGATAGCACTAAAGATTTCCCAGTAGATACCAAATTTGCTATAGTTGGTATAGTAAAAAATCCTACTAAGATTGATCAAGTAACAGTCTTTAATGAAAATCAGTTTTCATGTTTAGATGCTATGTTATTTAAAAATGATCAACTAAGTCAAGATCCAACTAAACAAGTAACAGGAAATCCACAAGTAGGTGAAGTGATTGAGCAAACACAAACCGATTCTTTAACTGGTGCTTCAGTTAAAGCAAGAGCGTATGTTGCTTCATTTGATGAAGATACTAAAGTATTAAAGTACTTTACTGATAGATCATTAAATTATAGTGGATCTCAAGATCAAACAGATTATATTGGTATATCTACACTAGGTAGACACTATTCATTTACTTCAACTGATGGTGTTGTTGAAGGTAAGACTTCTGGATTTAAAGGTTATGTAAATAACATTTTTACTGGAATCACAACTAATCCTACTGGAAATAAGCAAGTTGATCTAGGAATGGCCTTCACAGAAGGGTTGGCGAAATCCGAGATAAATAAAGGATCAGGGGAGTTGGTTTATATTGACCATCGACCATTGATTGCTCGAAATGAGCGACAAAAAGAAGACGTTAAAATCATCCTGGAATTCTAAGTAAAATGCCACAAAAGACTAATTTAAATATAAGTCCTTATTACGATGATTTTGATAAGGCGAAGAACTATTATAAGGTTTTATTTAAGCCTGGATATCCAGTTCAAGCAAGAGAATTATCAGGACTACAATCAATACTACAGAATCAGGTAGAATCTTTCGGTAATCATATCTTTAAAGAAGGATCTATGGTTATTCCTGGATCTGTTACGTATGATAGTACATATTTTTCATGTAAAGTAAATCCAGATCATTTAGGAATAGATATTAGCATTTATCTTGATGCTTTAATAGCGAATGGTGGAACTAGAATAAAGGGACAAACATCTCAAATTTCAGCAAAAATTGTAAATTATATTCTGCCTCCAAAAGAAGGTGTTGATGAAATTACAGTATTTGTCAAATATACAAGTTCAGATAGTACTGGTGAAAGTACACATTTTCCAAGTAGTGAGATAATTGTACTTGAAGAGAATCTTACTTATGGTAATACAACAATAAATTCTGGAGATACTGTATTAACTCTAGTTTCTGATAATCCAACAGCAACTGGTTCTGCTGTAGGTGTTGATAAAGGTGTATATTTCTTAAGAGGAACTTTTGTAGATGTACCAAAAGCAACAGTTGTCTTAGAACCATATTCAAATAAACCATCATATAGGGTTGGTTTTGAAATAGTTGAAGAAATTGTAACATCAAATGATGATACTAGTTTAAATGATAATGCTAAAGGATTTACAAATTACGCTGCTCCTGGTGCTGATAGATTTAAAATAACTACAAAATTAACCAAAAAGGCACTTGATGATTTTGATGATATCAATTTTGTAGAATTGGTTAGAGTTAGAAAGGGTGAAATTAAAAAGATACAAAATTCAACAGTATACTCTGAAATTAGAAAGTGGATTGCCAAGAGAACATATGATGAATCTGGTAACTATGCTCTAGACCCATTTAATGTAACTATTCAAAATTCTCTTAATGATGAGATAGGGTCTAATGGTCTATACTTAGATACAGAAAAAACTGATGAAGGTGGTACACCAACAGATGATTTAATGTGTGTTAAGTTGTCTCCAGGCAAAGCATATGTTAGAGGATTTGATGTTCCTCTACCTGGAACTACAGTTCTTGATATTGAGAAACCAAGAGATACTAAAACTATAAAGTCTGCTTCTGTCCCATTTAGAATGGGTAGTCTTTTAAGAATTAATAATGTAGAAGGAACTCCTTTTGTTAGTATTGGTACTAAAAAGGGTGGTGCTGCACAAGTTGGTGTTGGTAATACAGTTGCCCTTTATGCTAGAAGAAAAGGATCTACTTCAGGTTCTACACCTCAAAATGATGTTGGATCAGCAGTAGTTGGACAAGCAAGAGTATATTCATTTAATGCTTCGGACGATACTTATAAAGGTGATGATACTGAATGGGATCTTTTCTTATATGATGTACAAACCTATACAACCATTGAAATAGATCCAGGTCAAGGTGGATTAGCATATCAATCTGGAACTCTAGCACCATCAGGATCTAGAGTAAGGGGTATGAATAGTGGTGCTACAGGATATGTAGAGGATCATCCTAATACTAATGAGATTAATGTTATCCAAACATCAGGTACTTTTGTACAGGGTGAAAAGATAGTATTTAATGAAAGAACTAGTAATGTTGGTGTTAATACTTCAACAGCAACTATAGAATCAGTTACGACATATACAACTGATGATATAAAATCAGTGTTCCAACAATCTGATGATATTGGTGGATTAGGTGCTGCGTTTAGTGCTGATGCTGTTTTATACCCAAGAACTCTAACAAATTTCTCGAAGGGAGATATACTTAATGTTGAAGATGATAAAGGAACGTCTTTAAATAGAAGATTTGTTGGTAATATTGGTATAAAAACCGATAGCATTATTCAATATAATGTAGCAGGTACCGTTGATGGTAATTCTGTTCCTGTACCAAAATGGAATAGAGTTTCAGCAATATCGACAAATGGAACAGAATTAACTTTTGATACTATAGAAACTGTTAGTAATCTTTGTAATGGTGTGAAGTTAAGTGGTGGAGCAAAGTCTGAGTCAACATTCTCAGTAATGTCACCTAGACTTATAAATTTAAATCGTTCTGGTTTATACAGCAAATTAGCAAAGAAAAATATTGCTTCTGCTGATTTTTCAAATTCTAATTTAACTATTACTAGACAACTTAGAAATAGAACAGTATCTGCTACTGGAATAACAATCAACGCAAGTGAAGCATTTGAAAATTCAGGTGAAGATGGTGCTTTAGGTATTACTACAGCATTCTTTGAACCATTCGATGCTGAGAAGTATTCTATTCATTATTCTGACGGTACTATAGAAAAATTAACTTCAGATCAAGTAGATATTACTACTGGTGGATCTGTTGTTAACTTCAAAGCATTAGCAAAAACTAGTGGAAGTGCTGATGTAAATGTTACATTAAAGAAATTAGGTATTGCTAGTAGAACAAAAAATTATATTAGAAGTGAAAAAGTAGAAGTAACAAAATCAAATAATGTTTCTACAGAAGCAAGTGGTCTGACTCAAAGTAAATCATATGGTTTAAGGGTAGAAGATCAAGAAATATCATTGAATATTCCAGATGCTGTAAAGGTATTAGCAGTATATGAGTCCACAAATACAGCAACACCTGTTTTAGATTCTTTACAGTTTGTCTCTGGATTAGGATTAGATGTTAATACTTATGTTGGGGAACAAGTTATTGGTACTCAAAGTAGGGCGATTGGTCAAGTTGTTAATAGAAAAAATGCAACAACAACTGAATTTGTTTATTTAAATGGGAATAAGTTTGTAAAAGGTGAAACAGTAAGATTTAATGAATCAAATATAAGTTCTGTAGCACAAAAAGTGACAGAGGGTAGTTATGTTGATAGAACAAATAATTATGATCTTGATAAAGGTCATAGAAAACAGTTTTCTGATTACTCTAGAATTGTTAGAAAAGGTACTTCTGGCAAACCTTCTAAGAGATTATTAATTATTTTTGATTACTATGAAGTAGCTCCAAATACAAGTGGAGATTTCTTTACAGTAAACTCATACACTAAGGAGAGATATACTAACGATATTCCATCTATTGCTGGAAACAGAGCATCTGATGTTCTTGATTTTAGACCAAGAGTTAGAAAATTTGTAGAATCTGATCTTCCATTTACAACAGATGCGAAATCACCTTTTGCATATAGTCATAGAATATTTGAAACTACAACAAGATATATTGTTACTCCAGACGAAAGTACTATTGTTGGATATAGTTACTACTTACCTAGAATTGATAAGTTAGTTATTAATAAGAATGAACAGGTAAAATTAATAAAAGGTGTATCTGATGATAGACCAGCACCACCTACTGAAGTTGGTGATTCTATGGAGATCGCACAGATAACATTACCTCCATATTTGTATGATCCCATTAAAGGACCAGCAATAAGAATGTATGATAATAGAAGATTTACTATGAGAGATATTGGAAAACTTGAAAAGAGGATTTCCAATCTTGAAGTAATGACTTCTTTAACAGCACTTGAATTAGATACAAAGACTCTTCAAGTAACTGATGCTGACGGTACAGATAGATTTAAGAGTGGTTTTGTTGTTAATGATTTTAAAAATAGAGATTTTATCAATTTTAATGGCGAAGATTCCTCTAGATGTGATGTTGATGTAATTAACCAAGAGTTAATTAGTGCTGTTGATTCTTGGTCAATGAAAGCAGAACTAGGAGTTAATCCTGCTATTGATGTTCAAACTGCTGATATGTCAGCAAATTTAAGTTTGTTAGATCCTAATTGTCAGAAAACAGGTGATTTAATAACTCTTAAATATGATGAGACTGACTGGATTACTCAACCACAAGCATCTGGTTTTGAAAATATCAACCCATTTAATGTTATTGTATATGTTGGTGCTGTTAAATTAGATCCACCATCAGATAATTGGACTAGAACAATTTATGTTGATAACTTTAGACAAGAATCAACAGGAAATACTTGGAATACTATATCAAACCTTGTTTCGGATACAACTACAACTGATACTGATGTATCTGTAACTTCCGAAGAAATTGAAGCAGATCAAGATGAATTTGATGGAAACCACACTGATACTACAACTACAACTACTACGACTACAACACAAACAGTAGAAACTAGTTTCACCAATCAAATGACTGGTGATAATAGAGAAATGGATTATATTGAGAGTGTTAAGATAAGTGGTGTAACAGATCCATTTATGAGATCTAGGAATGTATATTTTGCTGCTAATGGATTAAAGCCAGATACAAAACATATTCATAAATTAGATAGTGGTGTACCAGACGTCTTTCCTAAATTAATTGAGATATCAACAACATCAGGATCTTCTGGTTTCTCCGTAGGTGAAAATGTTAAAGTTATGAATGGAGGTGTTCAGATAGGATATGTTAAGGCACAAGCACCTAATCACAAGTTTGGAGATACTAATAGACCAGAATTTGCTGCTGGATTGGGGCATCCTGCAGTTACTGTAGAAAAATACATAGTTGACCCATTTGATTCATCTAGACCTGGTCCTGCTTCTACATATTCTTCAACTTCAGTATTGTTTAATTGTGATTGTATTACTTTAGCAAATAGTGATAATTATTGGGGTTATGTTCTTAAAGGAGCAACACTTGTTGGAGAAACAACAGGAACTGAAGCAACTGTAACCAATATCGATTTAATGTCTGATAATTGGGGAGATGTTCTTGGAGTATGGTTCTTTAGAAATGCTAATCAGACACCACAACCATCAGTATTATTCTACACTGGAACAAAGACATTTAGGGTAACTGCCAATACAACAGGAGAATATGTTCCTCCAGGTGCTGGTGCTCTTTCTAGTGATGCCACAGGAACATATAGGGCAACGGGTACTATTTTAACTCAAACTACAGGTACTGTTGGAGTTAGAAATCCACCACCTCCTGCTCAGAAACCTAATGAAATTACTACTACAGTAAATCAAAATTCAGAATCTTCTACAACAAGAGTAGAAGCACCTTACAGGGATCCTTTAGCACAATCGTTTACTGTTGATGAAACAGGAGCATTCTTAACTTCTGTTGATGTATTCTTCAGGACTAAAGATGATAATGCTAAAGTTTTTGTTGAACTTAGAGAAGTTGAATTAGGAACACCAACTACTTTCCTTGTTCAAGATTTTGCTCAGACTACATTAAATCCAGATCAAATTAAAGTTTCAACTGATGCTTCCGAAGCAACAACTGTCAAATTCCCATCACCAATTTTTCTAGAGTCTGGAAAAGAATATGCTATTGTATTCTTATCACCAGGATCTGATGGATTTGAGATGTTTGTTGCTACTATGGGTGAAAAGAATCTCACTCCACCTGTGGGATTACCAGCAACCAGTGATCAATCACAATTTGGTGTGGTAACTAAACAGTATATTGGTGGTAGTTTATTTAAATCACAGAACGGTTCAATTTGGACACCTAGTCAATATCAAGATCTTAAATTTACTCTTAGAAAAGCAGCATTTGTTTCTTCAGGAACTGCTACATTCTATAATACTTCTATTGAACCTGGCAATGGTAACACACAACCATTACCAACTAACCCAGTTAGAACATTACCAAGACAAATTAGATGTTCTGTTACAAACATTACCGAAACAGAAGCTGAATCTATTCCAGTTGGAAGAAAAGTTAGCACTGGTTTAATAACAGATAAAGAAGATAATGTAATTACTGGTGTAATTGAAGATAGAGGTGCTCCAATAGTAACTGATAAATTAAAACTTATTAATGGAGGTGCTGGATATTCAGCAGGTACTCTTGCGGAACAAACTGGTGATAAGAATGTTTCTGCTGCTGCTTTTGTTTCACTCAATGGTAGTGGATCAGGAGTAACCGCAAACGTTACAATTGACAATGTTAATGGGATTGTAAAATCAATTAACAGTATTTCTGGATCTGCATCTGGATATGTTGTCAATGAAGTATTGACTCTTGATGTTGAACAATCATCAGGATTGAATAGAGGTGCTGGTGCTCAGTTTGTAGTAACTGATATTACGGCAAATATTGATACATTATTCTTAACTGATGTTCAGGGTGAGAAATTTGTTACTAATGATAACATTATTCATTATGGAGCAGCAAATGATACAAGAACACTTTTAGGTAATAACGCAAAACATTCAGCAGACTCTGTTGTTGTTGGTGATCAAAATTCTGGAAATGTTCTAGAAGTGATACAGTATAATCATGCTCATCATGGAGTTAATAATAAAATTAGAATTACTGGAGTTCGACCAGATACAATTAAAACAACAATTACACAAGATCTAGGTCAAGGTGATACACAAGTTTCTGTTGCTAGTACCAATCCAGAGTTTAAATATTTTGGTGGAATTTCAACTGATAGAGGACAGGCATTGATTAATGGTGAAGTTGTAGATTACATTACTTCTCCTGGTAATATATTAAGTCTATCAGCGAGAGGGCAAGGTGATACTATTGCTTTATCACATTTTGAGGGTGATAGTGTTCAACCATATGAAGTTAACGGTATGCCTTTGGTTATGATTAATACTGATCATAATATACCTTCCACTCAAACATTGAGAGATGCTTCTAATATTGACAATTATTTCTTAGAAATAGATAGATCACTAATAAGTAGTGGAAATAGATCAACTGGAAAGAATCAAATTAGTTTTACTAACGAAAGATCTGTTGGTGGAACAAATTCTTCAATATCACAAAACCACCAGTTCAATTCATGTTCTGCTAAATTGAATGTTATCACACCAGGTACAACTCGTGTTAGTTCTTCCTTTAGAACTATAAGTGGTACTAGTGCTGATGGTAATGAGGTTTCCTTTATTGATCAAGGATTTGAACCTACTATTCTTAATGAGACGACATTCTTCCCAACTCCTAGAATAGTTGCTTCTAAACTTAATGAGGCAGAGAGATTAGAATCTTTACCTAGAAATAAATCACTTACTTTAACAGTTGATTTTAATTCAAATGATCCCAATCTATCACCAGCATTAGATGTTCAGAATGCCAACTTTATTCTTGGTAGAAATAAAGTTAATAATCCAATTGGTGCTGATAATTATGCTACTGATGATAGAACAAATCAAATTGGTGGAGATCCACATGGATCAATTTATGTAACAAAGAGAGTTAACTTAAAGCAACCATCAACTTCATTGAAAGTATTTGTTGCTGCTAATGTTCAACCAGAAGCAGACTTTAGAGTTTACTATAGATTATTTACTGGAGATTCTAGTGAAGTTAAACAATCATATAGATCATTCCCAGGATATAAGAATCTAATTGATAGTAATGGTGATGGATTTGGTGATACTGTTATTGATTCTAAAAATAATGATGGTAGACCAGATGCTTTAGTTAAGAAGAATGGTCAAGATGATTTCTCAGAATATCAATTTACTGCTAATGATTTAGAACAGTTTAGTGGATTTACAATTAAGATTGTAATGACATCTACTAATGAATGTGTTCCTATTAGACTTAAAGACTTTAGGGCAATTGCTTTAGCGTGAGGAATTCTGTAAATCCAGCAACTAAATTTATTATAGATCCTAGTGGATCTGGTAAATTAGTAAAATTTCATCCCCCAATAGATCTTAGAACTGTTGAGGAAAAACTAAAGCACTATCCATTTAATAAAATATAAATACCTATAAGTATTGCTTATAGGTATATCTTGAAGTCATTCAAAAATTTTTTAGAAGAAGCAGCTAATGCTATTACTAGATTTGGATCTTCTAATCATCAATTGAAGAGAAAGGGTGTACCTCATCCAGATCACTTAGATATGCCTCATATCTATAAATGGATATACGGTATTCAGAAAAAAGCAAAACTTAATAATGATGATAAGATAAATGGTGAATATAAAAAGATTAAGAACCCTCAAAAACCATCTGAAGAAGATTTAATTAAAGGAACCATACCAGTTAAAAAAGCATGATACCAGTTGAAGGACATAAAGACCTATTTCGTGATGAAAAAACAGGTGCTATAATCAGTACTGATGATAATGGATATAATCATTATGTCTCTAAAAAGAATAAAAAGATAGATGAAAGAGCTGAATTAGATAAGATGAAGGAAGATATTAATGAAATTAAACAACTACTTAAAAATATAACAAAGCAGATAACATAGAAACATATAAATAAATATATAGATTCTGAATTGGCTACATAAATGGCAGACATCAAGGTAAGAGTTGGGCAACATAATGCGGTGAAGGTTGTTTCCTCACTTGCTGGTGCTCAGGGATTATCTCTTGCTGAACTCAGTGATGTCAACGCCTCGACTCTGTTGAATGGAATGGTCTTAGTTTATAATTCAGCAACCCAAAAATGGGATGCTACTAATGAATTAACGCCTGGAACGGAACAAAATTTAAACATTAACGGGGGAAATTTCTAAATGGCTAGTATTATCAGGATCAAACGATCCTCTGGAACCGATAAACCTGCCAGCCTCAATTGGGGTGAAATGGCCTAT
>Ga0163179_10000404_pt1 | contig 31240 bp, 24 predicted proteins | sample AtlANTMetagenome_FD_109643 | JGI IMG/M metagenome (GOLD analysis project Ga0163179, IMG submission 109643) | Marine eukaryotic phytoplankton communities from the Atlantic Ocean - Atlantic ANT 2 Metagenome | ecosystem: Environmental > Aquatic > Marine > Oceanic | place: North Atlantic Ocean... | reverse complement strand
GAAAGTTGAATAACGGTTTCAATTCCAATCAATGTAAAGGCTGCAGAGCCTAAACTGATTAACGCCATTGTTCTTAATCCAGCTGGCTTGTTATGCCGGCTTCTGTTAAATCCGATGACCGCGCCGAGAATTGCTGCCAATACTAAACGTAGTAAAATTTCCCATTCACCTACTACAATCATGTGTTATTCCTTTGCTCAAGCAAGAATGTACGTTCTTCTAAGAAAGCTTTCTCTCGTTCAGCTAAATGTTTTTTAATCCCCTCAAGCTGTTGTTCAGCTTCTCGCCTGGCTTTGCGAGTGTTGCCTCCGTGCCGAGGATCTTCCTCTATTTGTTCCAAATCCATCGCCATGACTAGGGCCACAAAATCAGCATCGATTGTAGGCTCTCCAGCTGCTGCCGCAACATTGTCGAGTGCCTTCAGCTCTTCAGTAATACGACGAGAAACTTCATCTACGTTCTCTTGAGGACCAAACATAAGAAGTGATTCACGAGTAGTGTTGCGCCTACTTTCAATCGATTCTTCCAGTTCATCTATCTTGCCATGCAACTGTTCTGTTGCTTTATCAAGCGGAATTGGAGGTTTTGGTGGCTCAAATTCATCAAGTTTCACTTGAGAACCCCGTTTCACCATCTTACAGAACCAACCAGAAATTTTGTATGCCTCACTTAATCTGCGCATTGCTGTTGGCACAGGCGTTGGACTACCGTGAACGGCAGCATTCCCATCACGGCGAATCGCATGCATGCTATCTGCCTGTCTTCTTGGAACAATTCCACCTCGCTCTAGTGCACCAAGCATGGCGCCTAAATCCTGAGAAATATCACCATGCATTTGTAATGTTGTTAACTTCTTAGCCATTGTTTCAACCATCAGCCGTAACTTGAACATACAAGAGTCTGGATCTGTGTGCACATACTTTTCAGCTTGTCTCGCTAGCTCTGCAACCCTTTTATCAAACCGCTCAAGAAATTGAAAGTTAGTTTTACTTTTACTCATAACTTTGCCCCATGTGGCCGCAACATGGAGGCAATCACTCGCGCATTAACGCAGCATCTCTGATAATCATCCGGAGTGACATCAATTGCTGAAGCGAGCATTGAAGCCCAGCGAACTTCAAGTGGTTTCATCTTTCGGTCTGCGTATGAGATCATCATGACGCCAGTTAATATTTTTTCCGCAAGTTCTCTTGGCAACTGGCGAACGCCTGACAAACAATCAATTAAAGTTTTGTTTGAAATATGATTCGCATCTTTCGCTTTTAGACAAATCTCTTCGGTGAAACCCAATATAGCTTGTGCATATAGACCAGTCGCTGCCTCTTGAACCGCATGCAACTCTTCGCCTGCAATGGCCATGGTGCGTGCCGAAAGAAACCAGAGTGTTGCAAAATCAATTGTTTCGTTGCTATTCATGACCGAGTATCAAATTGTAGCTAATATGGATTTATTAGTGCAAAAACAGCGTTAATCAATTTAACTTAACACTGATGTAAACATGGGCAATTATTTACAACTTGCAAATCTACTAACAAAACAACTTTTTTAGTGTAAATAACTGCAAAAAACCTTGAATAGACTCTTCGTTCCTATACATTATGTGCAAGAGAAGGGTGTTTGTAGACACCTTAAAAAGAGAATTAGCGTTTGGATAGCGCGTAATAATATTAGGAAGAGAGAGACAAAATGAAATATTTAGTAGCAACTAGTCTTCTTGCCTCATTCGTAGCTGGAACTGCAACTGCAGATGTTCTTTACTACCAAGGTTTTGAAGATGAGTCATATGTTGGCGGTCAATATACAGATACAGGCGATGCCGCTGTTGACCACTGGCTTTCAAATAATGAAGGTGAAGCAGCAGTCAATGGTGATGGCTTCAACGCATGGTATGGATCCACTGGCAGCAATGGTCTTACTGATGGCGACTGGGTAGGTGTAACAAGTTACGCAGGCACCGTGGGTGCTTGGTACGAAGGCAGCCAAGGTTATCAAATGTCTGATACTGACGGCATTATGGAATTACATTTTGACGGGTATGAAGGTTTTGCAGATACTGTTTCCGTTGCAATTTTTGTTCAATCAACTGGCTGGGAAGCTGCTGATAGCATCTCAATGCATTGGGGTGATGCAGACGAAAATGGAACGGGACCACTATTTAGCACAATCGGACAAGATATTGATGACTTAGAAATCGAAGGTGAATGGATGTTGATGGAATTTGATGTTTCAGATGCTGGCTCAGGCCACTTCCATATACGTTTTGAATCTAATTCCTCTTCTGAAAGCCTTTTCATTGATTCAGTATCAATAATGGGTTCCGCTATTCCAGCTCCTGGCGCATTAGCACTTCTCGGCGTAGCAGGTCTTGCTACTCGCCGACGTCGAAAATAATAGCGACATACAATTAGCTATCCAAATACAAGACCCCACTGCTTGCAGTGGGGTCTTTTTCATTTTAATAAGTATATCCTTCGTAAATGAATATCTTAGGGGCAAGCACCCCATGCGGAAATCACTTCAATAACATCATTGACTTCCACAGAACCATCACCATTAAGATCTGCAGGACAACCGACGCATTCCACTGCTTCATCATCACACATCACTTGTGACCCTTGGAATATTCCAGAAGCATCAAGGCATGCTGTCTCATTCGCAGCAATTATGCATAGGTTTCCTAGGCAACAGGCGCCCGAATCAATGCCGTAACACTCCACCATTTCACATACTGTGTCCTCCCCGCCAAAGACTCCGCCGCCATCAAGACAAGCACTGTAATCCATTTCCCAGCAAGCGTCTCCGCCACAACAAGCTCCTAGGCCTGTTGAACAACCAACGATGTCGCCAATGATTGTTGGTTCAGAACCTGAAAAATCTTCAACCATATCGCAAACAAGGTTAACACAAATAATTGGATCTTCAAGCGTTACTGTGCTACTTGCAATTTCAATAGCGCCACTTCCACCTGAACCATCGCAATCACTATCAGCAATGTTTGTGTCAAATGTGCAATCTGTAAATGTCACCGTGCTACTGCTCCGAATATTTGCAGCGCCACCTTCTGCGGTTGCTGTATTCTCTAGAAATATCGTATTTGTAATTTCGGCATCACCATTTAAATAACTAAACCAAGCACCACCTTTTGTCGCATCATTAGATGCGAACGTTGAATCTTGTACCGTAATTGAACTATTCTTATTATAGATACCACCGCCATTAGCCCCTTCATTTCCCTCGACTGTCACAGCGGTAAGAACAACCTCTGCACTGGTATCTTTTACGTACAAACCACCTCCACTTGCGCCTTGATTATTTTCAAAAACGGAATCTGTAATTGAAGCACTTGAGCTCCGCATATAGAGACCGCCGCCCACATTCACTGATTCATTAGCTCTAAAAGTCGAGGATTCAATGATTGCTGAGCCATCATCAATATAAATTCCTCCACCAAAACGCTTTGCATTATTTCCTGACACAATACAATTGCGGATTGTGGGCGAAGACCCATAAATATAAATACCACCACCGTCCTGATCCGTACCATTTCGAATTGTGAGAGCTTCCAGAACTGATCCTTCACCCTCCCCCATTGAAAAAGTAACGACAGAGCCAGATGAAACATTCCCATCAATATATGTACCTTGCGGCTGACCGCTTGAGCTGGTCACAGTGATTGCTTTACCAAGAAAATCAATTGATTCATAATAGATACCCTCATTAATTGAGACAATATCTCCTTCTATGGCGACGTCTATAGCCGACTGGATACTCGCAAAATCATCGGGGACAATCAGAGTGTCCGCACTTGCGAATCCCGCCATGACAGATGTCACAACGCAGAAAAGTGAATTTAAATGCTTCATTAGGGATCTCCTAGTATTTAAAACTAATTATTCATATCAGTAAGACTAGACTCATCGAGCGATAAAGCAACCAAAACAAGCAAAGTTCACATTATTGACCAAGCAAACAGTGAATCACTCTAAATTTTGCGACCGATAACGAGATTTGGCAAAGTGGGTAAGCGCCAAATATGTTTTGTTTTGATACCATCACACATAGTATAAAAAGTGTGTTTTTTTGTTCACTCTCGACGATTTAAGAGTAGAAACTCACTTGCCAGGGACGGCATTACGCAGAAAGGACTCAGCAACACCAAATGGACGCATTTTCAATACACGGCGGTCAAAGACTCACTGGAACTATTTCTGTGGACGGTTCAAAAAATGCCGCCCTGCCACTTCTCGCGGCTTGTTTGCTTACCGAGGAACAACTTACATTTGAAGGTGTACCAGAGCTTTCTGATATTGAAAATATGGTCCAGCTACTTGAAGAACTAGGTTGCAATTCGACAAGAGACGGCAAACAATTAAAAATACAAACAAAAGACACCTCACAAGCACACGCCCGTTATGACATTGTTCGAACAATGCGTGCAAGCGTTTGTGTGCTTGGCCCATTACTTGCAAAAAGAGGGGCTGTTAGAGTTTCCATGCCTGGCGGCTGTTCATTTGGTGACCGGCCAATTGATTTACACCTTCGTGGACTTGAAGCACTTGGTGCAACAATTCATCTTGAAGGCGGTGATATTGTCGCAAGATGCGAGCGACTACATGGTGCAACAATTTTCCTTGGAGGGCCATTTGGATCAACCGTACTTGGAACTGCAAATGTCATGAGCGCTGCTACACTTGCTAAAGGTACAACCGTAATTGAATCTGCTGCTTGTGAGCCAGAAATTGCTGATCTTGCAAAACTACTTAATTCAATGGGAGCCAAGATTTCTGGTGCAGGCACACCTCGTATTACAATTGAAGGCGTTGAGTCACTCGGTGGCGCAAAACATACAGTGATGCCAGACAGAATTGTCGCAGGAACTTGGGCAATGGCGGCGGCCATGACAAATGGCGATATCGTGATTGATAAATTTCCGCTAGACAACTTATTAGCAGTAACAAATATTCTCTCCACAATTGGTGTACACGTACATCAGCTAGATCCAAATGAAAATCCTGCATCTTGTTCCGTACAAGTGACGAGTGATCGACATTTAAAACCAGTTATTTTTACAACTCAACCATACCCTGGATTTCCTACTGATTTGCAAGCTCAAATGATGGCCTTACTCTGTTTATCAAGAGGTAATAGCATCATTACTGAGAAAATATACCCTGAACGTTTTATGCATGTTCCTGAGTTAAGTCGAATGGGCGCACGTTTAGTAAAGCAAGGATCGACAGTGGTCGTACAAGGAGTTGACCGTTTAATCGGTGCACCTGTGATGGCGAGTGACCTGCGTGCATCCGCTAGTCTTGTGCTCGCTGGATTGGCAGCTGAAGGTGAAACCATTGTAAGTCGTGTTTATCACCTTGATAGAGGTTATGCAAAAATGGAAGAAACACTAAACTCGCTTGGTGCTGATATTAAGAGAATTGATGACACACAAGTTGTAGATGGCCTACCCATCGTTGAAACTGTTACGACCCAGAAACTCGTACAAACCGACGGCTGAAGCAACAGCAACATTTAATGAGGGTACTGCCGGCGACATTGGTATTTCTGCGATGACATCGCACTCCTGAATCGCCTGAGGAGACAGCCCTGATTTTTCCTCCCCCATAATAAGACCAAACCTATCCGTTGGATTCACTTTCCAAATCGGTTGCGCCGAACACCCCGTTTCACAACCTATAAGTTTAATACGAAGATCTTTTTTTAATGATCGTAAGTCGGCAATTCCTCGGCTACAAACTGCGTAAGGAATTGAAAGCGTATGCCCCATCGAAACACGTATTGATTTTCTATACAGCGGATCACAGCAAGCATGATCAAGGACAATGCCATCAACACCAAAACCAGCCGCATTACGAAACAGTGCACCCATGTTATCCACGTTCGTAATGTTTTCGGCAATAAGCAATGAAAGTGTTTTTTTACCTTTCATTTTTTGTTTAAATTTATCTATCGAAAGTGATTCGCATGCTGGACGGTGGACTAAGGCAAGTGTTCCTCGATGAATATGAAAACCTGTAATTTGCGACATCAATGTTACATCTGCTACATATACAGTAGTCGACTTAGGGATAAATGATGAAAGACGTTCGTATTTTTGTGGAGATAAAAAAAGTGAATGAATATTCCAATCTGATGCAAGCAAACGCCGAACGACTAGCTCGGATTCAATCATGCACAAGTGCCTTCTGCCACGCAAGTCGGCATCGCGAACACTTCTGTACAAATCCACTTTTGGATCTTCGAGAGTGCTGATAAGGGAAATTGAATGATTACACAAATGTGTTACCTCTTAAAGTCAATTGCCATTCGATCTAAAATTTCCTGATGGGCTTCTTCAAACGATTTAGCGCTACTGCGCAGCATCTCAATAATCTGACTTGAATCTGCTGGTGCATTTGGGGATAAAGATACATTCTGAAGTATATCTGCAGATTCTTTAAGTTCAGTAAGTGCAGACAATAATTGCCAAGATGCCGCATTAAGTTGCTCGTAAGCAATTTCTCTATCTGTTGGCCTATAGAGCAATCTCCAAGGACTAGCTGAGATTTCATCAATAGCTTTTTTTGCTCTAATTGAAATCTGATCCGTATTTTGCAAAATACTTGAAACTTCCGCAGCCCATTCTGGAGAATTCGATTCAAATGTTTTGCTCATTGCTTCTAACGATACCATCGTGTTATGAAACGCCTCTATTGAAAGTTCAACGTCTGGCAAAACATTTGCACGCACATCACTGACCGATTCCTGTACTTGCCTCAAAGTTTCTTTCATCGCATTTGGTAAATCTTGTGTGCTTGTTAATATTTCTGAAATTGAATGCTTCCAACCTGGCCAAGCATTATCTGCTGAACCTAACATTGAATCCATTGATTCCAAACTGCTCTTGGCACTATCAATTGCTGCCTGGATGGAGTTCGACTCCTCTTCTCCAAGTAACATGGTCAAAGCTCCGCCATCGTTAGAAATTGCTTCGCTGATTTTTCGAAGTGCATTAAGTGACTTTGTAATATTGATTTCTGCATCTTTCCCCAGCAATTGCGAAATCATCGTGGAGGTTGAACCATTTAAGTCTGTAAATTGGTCCGCAATCGTTCCAGTGCCAACATTAGAAATTGAAAGCCAACCTGTTGAGCCGAGTAAACCTGCTCTAGATTGAATTATTGCATTTGTATAAATCACATATTGATCATCTATAGTGAAATTCACATCAATATATTCTGTCGCTTCGTTTTCGACAACTCTTGGAACTACTGAAACAACATCGCCAATAAGGACGCCGCCAAGGCGCACCTTAGAACCTGAAGCAAGTGTTCCAATTCCTTCTGAAACAGAAAATGTCACTTTATATGAAGAGGTATTCGTTGTCATACGAGACCATGCATCCGTCAAGATAAAGAAAACAACTAAGCCCAGTGTGAGCGAGATGGATACAAATATACCTGCCCGTATGTTGTTTCTTTGTTTGTTTCTTACTTGGGACATAAATAGTTACTCCTTAGAGGAATGAATTGCTGGGCCTCGTGTTAATCGCGGTGTATCAAGACCGAGTAAATCCTCAGCATAACTTGATTCTTCTTTACGTTTCGTTAGCGGTCCATCTGCATCTCCGCGAAGAAATTGGCGAATGAGCTGCTTGCTTTCATCGAGTTCGTCTAGACGCTCTTCTGGCCAATCACGTATTTTTTCAAACTCTTCTCTCTTGTCAACCAAAAGCATTTTTCCTTTATCAAGCATTGCTATCCTGTCGGCAATGACAAAGGCAGAATCCATTTCATGTGTTACGACTACACTTGTTGCACCTGCTTTTTTCGCCAGGCCAATAATAAGCTGGTCGATACTGGCACTTGTTACTGGATCCAGTCCCGCAGATGGCTCGTCATAAAAAAGCAATTTTGGATCTAGTGCTAGTGCTCTTGCTAGTCCTGCACGCTTTTTCATGCCACCAGAAATTTGAGATGGAAACTTGTCGGCCGATTCTCGAAGCCCGACCTGCTCTAATTTAATCTTGACAATAAACTCTATGATGTCGGGGTCTAAATCTGTATGCTCTCTTAGCGATAAAGCCACATTATCCGCAACACTCATCGAATTAAATAATGCACCTGACTGAAACAGGATGCCGAATTGCCTTCGAACAGCATTCATCCCATTTTCATCAAGCATTGCTAGATCTTCATCGAACACTTTGACAAAGCCATCATCTGGAATAAAAGTGCCAATCATATGACGCAAAAGCGTTGATTTCCCCGAACCGGACCCGCCCATTATCACAAGGACTTCACCCTGTTCTACATCAAGATTGACTCCATCTAGAACAGTTTGTTCGCCAAAACGACAAACAAGGCCTCGAACTTTAATGACAGCGTCATTCGACATTTTTAGTTGAATCCTTCACTATTTTTGATTCAGGATACACAATAGTAGGCTGACCATCGTCAATGATCTGAATCCATTCAAATAGATTCGTAAATTTGCTTCCACCGTCAACCTCATTGAATAAATTATATTTCGCATGTAATGCAACCATTCTATCGTTTTCAAAGGCAAGATCGTATTCTAATATTGCTTCAAGTGGTACCAAGCCTAAAAAAAGCTTGCTCCCATCGACTGGTGATTCTTCGATATCCTGGGCAAGATATCCACGGTCAAGCATACCGTATCTTGCGTGCATTTTCTGTAAAAAACTTGCGGCTTCTTCACCTGTTGCTGGGACTAAGAATAACTCTTGAAATTCAAGAATATCCCCATTTTGCCCGGCAATCATTGCGCTGATTGGACCCCTATGAATCATCGAACGCACATGCATGTTCCACCAAACCATCCCGCCGACCCAAAGACCTGTAACAACTCCTCCAAGCAACATTGAAGCCCAAGCAAGGCGAGCGCCACGAGTATCTTCTCGAGCCTTAATTTCAACTAGGGCTCTAAAACCAGCAAAAATTGAAGCTATTGAAAACAATGGACAGAGACCAACTGCACAAAGTGCAGCGACAATAGCCCATGGGTTCATACGCTTAGTGGGCATAAAATCAGGCAATCAAATCCATGAAGTTTTAATCTTTCATACTATTTGGGAAAACAATATCGTCTTTATCATTACCAAAAATCTCTATCTTGTTAATACGCATTTCAAACCAATTATTATCATTGCCTGAAAACGCAAACCAAATGAATCCCTCTGCATCACTCGTTGCAAAAATAAATCTAATTGGGATGGGATCTACTGAATCGCTTGCTGAAGGCTTTTGATATTGAGCCTCCAAATTCAAAAAAGCATTGTCAAATTTTCCATGCCTTTCTTGAAGAATACCTACAAAATCTTCAATCTCTGCATCAGTTGCATGCGAGGCATCTTTTGTTAAATAAGAACGGAATTTTTCGTAATCACCATCATAGGCTGATCGAATTGATTCCGTTGACACTTGTTTTGTCTCTTCCAAAAATTCAGTCGCCAAGCCACCAACAATCACGCTAGCGACAATCCAGAAGATCGTTGCGATTACACCAATGATAATCCCGCTTATTGCGTAGCCCTTACCTGTTAAATATTCGTGTTTTTTAAAACGAAATAAAGCAATAAGGCCTAACACTGGGCCTACTACTGTAGTAAGTGGACAACAAATTATGAGAGAACAGATAAGCGATGCAACTGCCATTCCGCTTTTTTGCGGATTCGCCATTTCAGATGTTATATCTAAATTTTCAATAGTATCTCTCACTCCGAGCTCCCTTTGCGATCTTGCTCCACTATTTCTGATGGTATGCCTAAAAATTCAATCATATAATCTTCATACGATTTTTGATCCTCTTCTCGAGAGAAATCAAGGCGCAACTCGTTAATCACTTTAGTCCCCTGGCCAATCCAATCATTCCAATTTGCCTCGTCGACGTTCTCAAGAATCCATTTACCAATTTCGCCTGGCAAAGGTTGAACTTCCATGCGCTTACCTTCTGCTGCAACTTCAATAGCCTCAATTGAAGGCAGTTCGAAACCGGCTGATTTCATCGAAGCTTCTATACCATCCTTTACCCGCATTTCACCTTTAGAGGCAGCCTGTTCATACCCTTGAGTAAGCAATTCCCTAGCTTCATCCTGCTTACCAAGTTTAAGCAAGGCGGAGCCACCGAGCTCCATCGCACGAGTCATCTCAGGGTTGAGTTTAATACATGCTCTAAAACTCATTGCTGCCTCCTCAAACTTTTCAGCTTCAAAATATGCGGATGCAAGGCTAAAATGAGCCATATCGTTTAAAGGATCAGCTGCAGCCATATTGGAAAAGCGTTCAATTTTGTCTTGTGAATCATTCATATTGGCATTGTAGGTGACTATTCGATACTCCGGTTACTAATACCAAAATATCCCTCCCTGCAGCATTCCACACCTTAGAATCACACCACAGGTACAATAACTATTAGATGGCTGACATGCAGGTCCAATTTGGACGAACAACCCTTCGTAATCCCGTCATTCTCGCAGCTGGAACAAGTGGCGTTATGGGTGAAATTGGGGATGCTATTAACCTTAGCACACTTGGAGCGATTACAACAAAATCAATTACCCGAAAACCAAGAATTGGCAATAAACCAACTCGAATTGCTGAGCATCCGACAGGTATGCTGAACGCTATTGGCCTTGCAAACGATGGTGTCGATACTTTTAATTCTGATTATGGAGACAGCGCCTCTACTTTACCCACTACTGTCATTGGTTCAATTGCAGGTCATACCATTGAAGATTATGTTGCTGTAGCTGAAGCAATGGACTCAAATAAAGGTATCTCACTAATTGAAATAAATGTTTCGTGTCCAAACACTGCAGATGGGCTCGAATTCGGCGCATGCCCAGTAGCGCTTGAAAATTTGCTCAGTGAAATAAAATCCGTTCTAACGAATACCGAAATGATAGTCAAACTATCAATAGCACCTGGAAATCTTATACCGCACGCACGCGCATCGATTGAGGCTGGAGCGATTGGACTTACCCTCATCAACACAGTACCTGCACTTTCAATCGATGTCCAAACAAAAAAACCCATACTCACTCGAGGCATAGGTGGGTACAGCGGCAAGGGGATTCATCCAATCGCTGTCCGTGTTGTACATGAAGTTTATCGAGACATCGCAATGCAAGAAGGCATACCAATTATTGGTACTGGTGGCATATTAAAATGGCAAGATGCCGCGGAGTTTATTCTTGCTGGGGCCACGGCTGTAGGGATTGGAACTGCATCATTCATTAATCCTTCCATAGCTCCGAAGGTCGCAAAAAAACTGCATCACTGGGCAAGCAAGCAAGGCTGCAATTCTATTACAGAATTAACTGGATCAATGATCACATCGTAATGAGCTCACAGAACTGCTGCCCACGTTCTTCATAGTTTACGTATTGATCCCAGCTTGCACATCCAGGACTTAAAACTAGAAATTCGTCTTTTTTTAGAATTCGCAATATTGCTTGCACTGCTTGTGACAAATTCGGATGCACCTGCACTGAATCCACTGGCGCAAGTCGACAAATCTTCTTTGCTGTAGCACCAATTGCATGCATTGACGCCACTCGAGTGGACTGATCTGCGAGCAATTGCAAATCTACCTGCTTATCATATCCACCCACAATAATATGAATCTTACTTGCATCTGGAAACGAGTCAATCGCAAGTTTCGTTGCTATTGGTGTTGTTGATTTTGAATCGTTATAAAACTGCTTGCCAACCTTTTGAAGACGATGAGGTAATCCACAGAAATCTTCAATTCCTTTTCTTGCAAGTTTTGCATCAACACCCAACTCCATAGCTACTAAAAATGCAGTCGCTGCATTTCTTTGATTATGCTTACCAAGAACTTGCAAATTTAAAAATGTAGAGTCGATATCTTGAGTGATTGAAACATCATCCGCTGATTGCGAATCGAAAATTAATCGTTTACATCGAATGTATTCCTCTTCTGTAACATGCCAATCCAAATGATTCGGTTCGATAGTTGTCAACACTGCGATATGAGGAGACCATTGATTTGTACGGTTCAACCACCACAGCATCGCACTGCTCAATTCAAGAACGACAAAATCATCTGATTGAATAATATCTATTGAATTGAGCAGTGAACCCCCAATATTCCCCCCAAGATGAACGCGTTTTCCCCCGGAACGGAGCGCTTCAAAAATCATCGTTGCCGTTGTAGATTTACCCGACGATCCCGTTACACCAATAATTTGTTCATGATGTAGTGCTGAAATAGTCAATTCTATTTCTGTAGTTACGGTCACTCCAGAATCAAACGCTGCATTTAAAAACTCATTCTCCCAGGGTATTTTTACAGCAGGATTTGCAACAATAAAATCAGCATGTGTAAAATCGTCGATTCGATGTTCTCCTAAAACAAGTTGCAGATTTTGATGAGCACCAATCTGCTGCAGTTCCAATCGAAGCTCTTGTTCATTTTCAAGATCTGTAAGTAGTACGTGAGCACCCTGCTGAAGAAGCCATTTTGTCACACTACTGCCACCACCAAAGCGGCCTAGCCCCATTACAGTTACGTTTTTACCTTGAAAATTCATACAACACCACCACGCTGACTTTTTGCGGTCCACATTTTCAGCGACGGTGCCGAGGTTTTTCGTTGATAGACCCACCATTCAGCCAAGAGCACAACAAGAACAGCGCCCAAGGCGAAAGGCCACAGTTGTATAAAGGATGAACCACCTGCGCTAATACTCGTTATTAATTTTGCGCCGACAGAAATTGAGTCTTGAGGTGCAATAATCGATTCTTTTTGTAACGTATTTACTGCCATTTGAATGTCTCGTCCCTCAAAGGCAATTGTATGAATACCAGAAAGTCGAATTGGTCCCCAAAACACCATTCCACTTTCATCAACGCGAATAGCATGCCCCTGTCCATCTGGCTCAGTCAGCACTGCATCCTTATTTTTAGGAGCAATGTGCGAAATTGTTTCACCAATCTGCACTACTGAATTAACAAATCTGTTTCCTGAATGGCCGAGAAACTGCACACTGTTAAAAACAAAAAAAGGAAAACTTCTCAAATATGGCCAATTACTTTCTAAAGGATCAAATGCAGCATAAATAATATGGGATTCATTCGAGCGATATGACATAATCGCTGGCCAGTGACTCCCTTCAAGCAATACACGAACCGTATCGCTCAAAACAATGTCATACCCTGTAGTCACAATTACATCTTCATAACGAACAAATCTCATTGCTTGATGTTCTTCATCAGAAACAAGCATGACCTGCGGTTCTCCTTCGACAAATGACTCAAATGCCTTAATAGGTGGCGGTGGGCCAAAGAGTAAAAAAGATCCAAAGGGAAGCTCTTTCATATTCATATCTCGCGCAACAACAACATCAAAGTTTGATGTATCACCAGATCGAATCAATGATTCGAGAGCCAATGCATCAACTACTTTAAGTTCTGCCAGAGACATTCCTTCTAAAATAGTCTGCAAAATAGGCGCGCCCTGCTCAGCCAGTAGCACTTTAAGCTGCTTTGCTGGCTGGATAACGAATGATGCAATATTGTCCATGCCAAGCGAATCATCCTGCAAAACCATCGCTTGAATAAGTCCTGAACTTGGCAATTCAAAAGGGGAAAACACTACACTAGCATTACCAGGCACTTCAAGTTGTGAAGGAATTTTTACCTGCTGTACACCTATTGGAATACCGTCCAACCTAAGTTCTACATCAACTATTTTTGGAACATTGTGGGTATTTAATAATGAGAGAAACACCTGCACCTCATTACTCGACTCTGTTGGCCTTTTTGCATTGATGGTTGCAATACCAACATTTCCACTTATTGCCCCAATTTTGTGATAGTGGAATGATTCACCACGCTGCATTGCTTGGGTTGCTAAATCATCAATGAGACCATCGCTAAAAACATCGTACTGCGCTGCTTCTTCTTCAGAAATGCCCGCACTCTCGGGATTAACGTTAGATGTATATGCCCTTGCCAACTGTAGCGATTCGCCAATTAGTGAACGACCATGAGTTGGTTGTATCGATTGAATCGCATGCAATATTTGTTGTTTTGAATCTGTAAATGGCAATACAAGAGTTGCAGTATCTGAGAACGCGATTACCATTGTTTCACTCCCCGTACTCGAAAATAATCCACCACCATACATTTGTTCTACAAGTTGCATTGCTTTTTCTTTTGCTAAATCAAGCCTAGTAAATCCTTCTTCTTCAACCATCATTGATCCAGAATTATCAATAAGAAGAACATGTTTTCCATCATTTTCGACCGCACCCTGCATTTGCGGTTGCATAATTGCAACTACTACGAGTCCGAGCGCAATAAGTTGAAGTAAAAGCAAGCTACTAGGTCGTAATTTTTGAAATGGAGTATTAGCATGCAAATCTTCGACCGCACGCTCCCAAAGCATAGTTGAAGAAATTTGCACTGTTTGCCTTCGAAGTCGAAGAAAATACAACAAGAGTAACAAAGGAATAACAATTGCGCCTAAAACTAATCCAGACATCGGAGAAAGCCAAATCAACGAAGTAACCCCCTACCACGCAAAAACTCTATTAGCAGTTTCTCAATGTTAATATCCGTTGAAACTCGAGCGCTACCAATTCCAATTCGAACGCATTGTTCTCTAAGATTATCGCAGTGCTCCTCAAGCCTTTTTTTATAATTTGAAACCAGCAGTGCTGTTGCCGTTACATCACAGGCTTCGCCTGTTTCAACATCTTCAAGACGCAAGTCTCCTTCAAGCCCTGCATCAATCGGTGATATCTCTTCTGGTGCAAGTATTTGAATTACAAAAATATCCCAACCACCTCCAACGAGATACTTCAACCCTTGCGAAACGCCTTCTTGATCTAAAAGATCACTCAAAATGACGAGTACCCCTCGACCTACTCTTGAACTTGAAATAGTCTTACACGCATCTGCAAATGATGTTCCCCCCGATGCGACAGAATCCAATAACCACTGCCCCATTTCTCTTGTTCTTTGCCGACCACGAAGGCCGGTTAATCTTTGAACGCCATTACTATTAAAACTAAATACTGTTACTTTATTGTGGCTACTTAGTGCCGTATATCCCAATGCCATTGCGAGGCGACGTGCAAAATCGAACTTATTTGGATTTCCAAAATCCATCGAAGCACTTGAATCGATTGCGATGCCTAGAGTGAGCTCTTCTTCTTCAAGAAATATTTTCATGAATAATTTATCAAGTCTGGCATAAACATTCCAATCAATGAAACGTAAATCATCGCCTGCGGAATATTGCCTGTAATCTGCAAATTCAACGCTAGAACCTCGCCGTTTACTCTTGCGTTCACCTTGTATCTTACCTGAGAAAATTTTACGTGCGACAATATCTATTTTGTCCAATGAAGACATTAAGTTTGAACCAAGCAAATCATCGACTTTAGCTGGTCGATTGTGAACGGTTTTTCCAAAATTAGACATCGCGATCTCCTGAGACATAAGCAGGAGTTGAATTAATTATCCGCTGAATGATCGCACCTGACTCTATACCGCCTGCTTCTGCTTCAAATGTACGCACAATTCTATGCTGTAAAGCTGGAACAGCGACAGCTGCAACATCTTTATGTGAAACAGCATAGCGCCCATCAACAACTGCTGCTACTTTTGCACAAGCCACTATTGCTTGCGCCGCTCTTGGACTTGCTCCTGTTCTGATTAAATCTGGGACCCAGCTTGGGGCGAATTGGCCATAAGGTTGCATTGCTAAGACTAGACGAGTTACATAATCTTGAACGTGGGAGGCAATGCAAACTCCTTTAAGAAAGCTCTGTGCTTGTAACAAAAATTCTTTATTTAGCACTGTAGACGGCTGTTGATTTTCAGATGATGTTGTAGCTTCTAAGATAAGATTAAGATCTTCTCTTGATGAATATCCAACATCAATCTTGAGCAAAAATCTATCCAATTGCGCTTCCGGTAATGGATATGTTCCTTCTTGTTCGATAGGGTTTTGAGTAGCCAGTACAAAAAATGGTTCAGGAAGGCGATACGTTTTTCCATCCAAAGATACCGAATGCTCTTGCATTGACTCAAGAAGTGCAGACTGACATTTTGGCGTCGCCCGATTAATCTCATCAACTAAAATAAGATTATGAAAAACTGGACCCTGGCGAAAATTAAATGAACGAGCATGCGTTCGCTCATCTACATCAACAACTGTAGTTCCAACAATATCCGCTGGCATCAGGTCTGCTGTACATTGTATTCTACTAGTACTAAGTTCTAGCACATCGCCAAGCGTACGAACCAATAAAGTTTTTCCCAATCCTGGTGCACCCTCAAGAAGAACATGCCCACCTGCAAAAATTGAGACGAGCGTAATATCAACAACCCGTTGATGACCAATCACTGACTTACTTACTTCTTCTCGAAGTTTCATAAATGATTCTTGTATCACTTTACAGCCAAGCCGGACATCAGTTGCAGAATTAAAAGATCGCGGAAAAGAATGTTCATGAAAATTCAAGATTCGTCCTCCTGATTCTGGCGGTCTCGTTTTTTCTTCAAAAGATGACTTAAATTATCTACTGAAGTTGACTCTTGCTTTGGTGCTACTTTTTTCTCAACTTTTTGCTGAGACTCTTTTTCTTCTGAGGATTGATTTGAAAAAGTTTCATTTTGGATTGATTTTTGAGATTGCACTTTGCGATATGCATCAACTGAACTTGAAGAAATCGCGTCTGCAGGAGCCAGCAATGATTGAAAACTTGTTGTATCTATCCATAAGCGCCTTATTGCTACATCAAGCAGAAGCAGACTAGCCGCAATGATTGCAAGCAAATCCCACATCGATGTTGGGCTACTAGGCTGCACTAATGTCTCTTTGTCAAAAAGATTAACAAAACCAACATCATCGAACGATAACACTCGGCCGCCTGTTTGCAAAGCAATTTCATTCAATAGTGATGCATTGTGCACTGTTGAACCATATTCTCGTGCATAGGGGACTGAAATTGCTGTAGGCAATCTTCCCGAAATTTCACCATCAGCATCTTGAAATACTATATTTACAAGCCAAGCGCCAGTATCAATTGCATTAAACTCTGCTCGATACGAACCCGGACCTATCTGCTGCAAATTAATTGGCTTAGAGTCACCTGATGGATCTACAACGACTGCTTTTGCTTGCATGAAATTCACATGCTCTTTGTTTGCGTTAACAGCATCAAGTTGTACAACCCCTCTTCCATTCTCAACAAATGAACGGACTGTCATATTCGGCGATGTGGAACCACGCATACTCCATCGAACGCACCCCTCCCAAAATTCGGGGAACTCTGACCATGTGGGCCATTGAGTCGCCCACCTCGTGCCTAAATCTGTAGTCAGGGCAATTGATTTACCCAGACCATAGTGCCACCAGGCTAACAATGGATCATCGCCTTCATTCACTGGAATTACCCAAGGTGTTTTTGCAAAACCATCTTTAGTGCCCGCAACAACATAGCCACCAATTTGTGGAGTTGCAACAATTGCTTGCACAGGCCCAATCATGCTCGGTTTAATTGCAACATCCCAATTTGAACCTTCTTGTATAAGTGATCTTGAGTTCAATTGAGCTTCTTTGATGAAAATGCTTGGCAACGCATTTGGGTCATTCACCATATAAAATCGTCCGCCAGTTACTGTCGCGATGCCTTGCATCTTATTCCTATCAGAAGCAGAACCATGACCCCCAACCATTACCGTCGAAACTGTAACTCCAGTTAATTGAAACTGAGCAAGTAATTCCTGTGATGGTCCTATTGGATCCCCATCACTAATGATAATGACGTGGCGCTGCGAGGCATCAAGACCAACAAGACCATCGAGTGCCAACTCCATTGGTGAGCTAAAGTCTTGCATATCACCGTAGACCAAACTTTTAATTGCATCTAATGCCTCACTTTTATCTCCTGCAAGCTGCATTGGCAAAGTCCAGCCCGAATTATTCATTGTGTCAGCACCGCCATTCCAATCATATTCAATAATACCGACATAATCTAGCTCACTTAAAGACTCGACTGCCGCTTCAGCCATACGTTGGCCCCAGTAGTTTCCTTCTGGCATTTCACATGAATGCATAATCAGTGCAAGTCCGCCTCGTGGCAACTCTCTAGATTGAGGAGGTTCACACTTGATGGGCATTGCTTGTTCAAGCAATGAGCCAATCCAACCCCCTGCACCAAATGAATTCGGTCCACCTACGCAAACAAGCCCACCTCCCAAATCATGGACGAACGAATGCAAGTGTTTTTCCTGCAAATCATCAATTGACCAACGCGGTATATCTACCAAAATAATCGAATCAAAAATGGATAATCCGATGCTATCTCGTGGGATCTCTGAAGGAGAGCATGTTTGGATATTAACACCTGCCGAAGCAAGAATCTCCACGAGATGCTTAGTGTTGAATTCATTTTGCGTGACAAGTAAAGTCACCCCTCCTTCGGATACAAATGAAACTGCCAATCCCGTGTTATTTTCGATCACGGTATCTGTTCCTGTTTGAGGCACCCACATCGCTTCAAATTTTTGAGGACCGCCATTTTGAATAGGTATGTCATACTTCACCGCGGTGACACCTGCAGGCAATGTCATGACCGCTGCGTTCCCGACTGTAGTAGGTGAAATATCAAGTTCAATTCCATTTTGCAGTAGATGCAATTCCCCCCGCGCTTCAGTCAAACTTCTCAATACAATTCGAACTGGAATAGATTGACCACTTCTTGCTTGTGAAGGCGCGACAACTTGTTGAATTAACACTTCATGTTCATGCTCATACATCAATGGCAAGACATCAATAGGAATTCCATTTGCCTTAGCTTGCTTACTAATTGATTTTATCTGACCGTCAGTTTCATTGCCATCAGAAATTAGGAGAATCCTAGAGGCCGTATCTCTAGGAAACAAAGCCATCGCCATCTGAACACCCTTGGCGATATTTGTCGCACTACCATCTGGATCATTCGGCGGTAGTTCAAAAAGTGACGTCTGGCTTGGCATTGAACCAATAACTGATTCGCGACCAATACCAATAACTGCAAACCGGTCATCATCTCCACGTTGGCTTGGCGATGTCCACTCTTCTAAAACCTGAATGCTTCGTTTTTCCAATGCTCTTGGTACAGATCGACTTTGGTCAAGGACTGCGATAACAGTAACGCCATTGCCACGCTCTTCCCAGATAGGCCTTGCGATTGCAACGGCCAGTGACATTACTACTAAGCATCGTACCAGTGTTGAAGCTACAGCTCTCCCACGACTACCTTTAGCCTTTAGCCCGCTCCATGCAAGGGTGACAATTGGGATAATTAGTACAATTAAAATTAGCCAACCTGGGCGGTCAAACTGGATAGGAAGTTCCATTACTGCGCCATCATATCGGGCAACACTTGAAGACGGTTGTTTCCTGTGTCAGCAACTACAATTCCTTTACCGATTTTGGCAACCCCCCAGGGTGTTTGGAAAAAGCCCAATTCATTGCCTGCACTACCAAAGGTCTTCAAAAAGTCACCCTGCAAAGAAAACGATTGCAATCGATTATTTCCATACTCACAGATGACTAAATTGTTATTAGTATCGATCATAATTCCATATGGGTAGAGTAATTGTTTTTCTTTTCTACCCACTTCCCCAATAGTTGATAGAAAATCGCCCCTTGAATTGAGAATGACAACACGGTGGTTCCCCGAATCTGCAACATAGAGATTACCCGTTTTATGATCAACGGCTATGGACTGCGGACGCTTAAAGCCTAAATTATCGCTGCCGTGATGCCCAAAAGAATATTGGAATTCGCCTGATCTATTGAAAACACTAATTCGGTCATTACCACCATATTCAGAAACATACACTTCGCCATTATTCCCAAATGCGATATCAGTTGTATACAAAAACTCACCATCACCTTTCCCATACGAACCAAACGAAAGCACTTCCTCGCCATTTTGATTAAGAACAAGAATGCGATATTGATGCGTATCAGCAATCCAAATTAGACCTGATTGATCAACAGAAACACCCGTTGGATAGCCAGTTCCTGATAAATCTAAAGTCCAAGAAGATAAAAAAGTACCCTCATGATTGAATCTCTGAATTCGACCAGATTTATCAACAACAATAATAATTTCACTATTTGAGTCAATTGCCCGTGGAGTAACAAATGAACCATTTGAATATCCAACTTTCCCAATTGAGCGAATATTACTTACAGGTGTTTTCTCTTCATAATTACAACCAAGAATCATGCATGCAAGCAAACTAAATGCAAGAAATTTGCGTTGAATTACATAAATGAACAAGCCACTGACAATGGCTACAGCAAGAATAATGCTTAATGCTGAAGTTACAATTTGGGGCCTCTGGTAATGCATGGCGTGCAATAGTGCTATTGTGACTGGCTGATCATTCGAAGGCGGTGACAATTGAGTTGCTAATGAAATATCGCTAAAAGACATGATTAAGGCAATTGCACCTGAAATGCTGCACAACTGAACCAGTTGTGGGGAAAAAGCATGACAGAACTGAGGAATTGTTTGCCAATAGTCGAGTCTGGCTAATTGCGATGTCCCCTTCACTGAAGACATCCATTTGGCTCCTAAAATCCCAACAAAACCTATTTTAGCAATGAGTCCAAATATTAATAACGCATAGCTATTCGTTATAAAAGAAATGTTGATTGAATTCCATGATTGCTGAAAGACTGATGACAATAGACTGGATGGTATACAAGCCATTAATAACCAAAACAAAAGTAACAAGTTCGCAAGAAATCTTAATTTAAACGAATTGGATATAAACATTGCAAAAAAACTGATTGCAATAAAACCAACAGATATTGCAACTGCGAAGGCGATGTAGAGACTTAATAATAAATCTCCTCGATACTGATCCCAAAGTTGAAAACCATCACCAAATATAATTGGATACAACCCACTTAAAAACAGTGGAAAACCTGTCATTAGAAACCAAAAACAAATGACTGGAGTCAAGGAATCATTTTGCATTTTTTGATTATTCTCGTCGTCTGGCCTACAAAAAAATAACATCGTAATCGCAAGTATTCCAACTGATATTCCAGCGAATGTTAGCAATGGTGATGAAAAAAAGTTGCCACCCGATACCACTATTGCTCTTAATTCATTACCTAATGTCGATACCTGCGCTAAATCAAAACAAACTGTATTGGATGCTGTTAGCGCACCAATGAATAATACTGAGCCAATTAAATACTTAGTGTCAGACTTAATCGCCATAAAAATACGAATGGTAAGTGATGGAAAATCAATTTGGCTTAACAAATTCGTGGACTGATTTCTTCTATTTTTAAATGCAGAAAATAATGCCGCAATTGGCCAGGACCAGCTCGTCAAAGATAAAAATAAACATACTTGCATCGCCAAAACAGTATATTCATTCGAAACAATCCACTGATGTAACCATGAGCCAGATGGCCACAATTGCCACCAAGCAAAATAAACTGCGTACGATGGCACTGCTAACGAGACAATAAACAAGATGGACATACTCCAAAATGAATTACTACTAGTAGATGACAACCGTGAACCTGCCCACCAACCAATAGCTGTCGAGGTCACACCGATAGCGATCGACCAACAGAATGTTGTTAATAGAGTTGAGCTAACTCGAACGGGTACTTCAGTTGCTTCAATATTTGATTCAAACAATAGAAAAAAACATGGCACACCAACTATTAAGAAGTTCAGCGCCAAAGCAGAAAGGTAAAGAAGGGCCCTGCTGCTTATCATCGTAACATTTCCTGAATTGCGAGATTGACTTGCGCTTCCTGCTGCTTTGATGCTTGAGCAAAATCGACAACCAGAGGGTCGATAATTTGCAGAGCGGGGAATTCACGAGCAACTGCTGGCTGAATCGGGTAATTATGGGATGACGAATTTGCCAACAAACGTGCCACCTCGTCACTTAACAAAAAATCAACAAACATTTCTGCTTTTTTAATCCGGCTTGTTCCTCGAATGATACCAACTGTATTTGGTATATACAGCGTGCCACCACCATTACCAGAATGATGTCTTGGCATCAGCATTTCAATTGAACAACCACGTGCTTGTGCGGCGTAAACATCATCGCTATCTGTCATAGCATATGTAGCAATCCCATCAACTACAGCTTGTACAGTTGAAGCATTTCCACCAAGAAGAGGCTTCTTCATTTTTACAAAAAGCTCTTCACTCTTTTCAGGAAACAATCCCATAACAGATACATGCGTTCGAGTTGTTCCAAAGCGAGGATCTGCAATTACTGCGTCATTAAATTCCCACCAAGTGTTCGGCAAACTTGCTCGACTAGTTCTCTTAGGATCGTAAGCAATAACTCGAGCTCTTGGCGAAAAACCAAACCACCGCAACTCAGAATCTTTAAATTCACCTGGCCAATTCTGTGCTAACTCCGAATTGCAAGACCGAAAAAAACCTTCGTCGCTTAACTGAATGGTGCCTAATATTTCCGATGACCAAAAAACATCCGCAACGCAATTATCTTTCTCAGCCCGTATTCTATTCACTAAACCAGTATTTTTTGAAGACTCATTATCTCCAACCCACACAATATCAATTCCAGTCTTTTCACTGAACGATGAAAAAACCTGCCTTGCAATTTGCTCATCAGCCGAGACATAAACAACAAGTTCTTCATTAGAATCAATGGAAGATTTACAACCAAATAAAAAAAGGAATAGCATAATACTATTCTTTAGAATTAGATTCATTCTCATTAGAAGCGTCCGTCATTTTTTCGAGTTGTCCAAAATAGTGGCGAAGAAGTTCATGATATTTTGACGGCACCTCTTCATCAATGATTGCTTGTTGAGCATCACGATGTTGCGCGACAACTTCGTCACGCACTGCTGCTGTTGATCCATCCGAAGAGAGTAGACCTCCCTCAAAAAGCTGCTTTGCAATAATTGCACCTTCAAGAGTTTTTACAGGCGAACTTTCAGACACTGTTGTTGTTTCAGTAAATTTCACTGGGCTCTCACCACCACTCCCATAACCAAAGCCACCCGCCAAACCGCCCCCGCTACCAGGCTTACTGCACATCGCCGCAGCTGCACTTTTACACGCTGTTTTACACATCTGTGCTTTTTTCTTAAAGAGTTGCATCGATTGTAATTTTTGCAACGCATCTGATTTTTTCCCATCGCTTTTTGAAGCATTTTCAAAATCATTAGATAATTTTTCGCACATGCTTGATGCTTTTTGATGGGCTTTTACCAGGTTCTTTAATTTCTTTTTTTCCCCTGCAGTCAAATCCTTTGAATTCTCAATTGCTTTGACCGCCGCATCAGGATTGCCCGCCAATTTCCCATTCAGTCCAGCAGAAGACAGCGCGGATTTAAGAGATGAATCTTTTGCAGAAAGGTCCTCAAGCTGTTTTGACAAATCTTTAAAATCTTCTTGCAAAATCAATTTTTCTTCTTCGGGTAAATTTTCATTAGTCAAAGACTCTTGAAGAGCATTAAACTGCATTTCTGCTTTGTCAAATTTGCCATTCTTTAAATCCGCCACAAATTGAGTTGTCTCAGCAGTGTTCGATAAAGCAAGCGATTCTAATCGTTTCCTCATTTCTTCGTAAGCAAGAGCATCCTCATCTTGCATCAACTCATCTAAGCGTTTTTGCAAGCCTGTAATTTTTTTCAGTGAATCTCTCCGAATTGATTCTATTTGAACATCGTCCGCAACGCTTGTGGAAGTAAGCTCGGCAAGTTCTTCGTCAAGTAATGCACTCAACTCATCGTCTGCTTCTATTTCTTTAATCAAGGCTGTTACAGAATTTTCAATCGTTTCACTTGTTGCAAGCGATTCATCGCTTAACTGTTCGCTAGGGCGCAAAATATTCCATTGGGGTGTCAAGAGTAGAACAACGCCCACTGTTATCAAGAAAAGAACGTATAGATACTTTTTGTCAAATTCAATCGGAAATGCGACAGGAATATTTTGTGCTATATGTTTATCTTTTATAACTTCAAGTGCCTCTTCCATCACTGCTTGTGAAAAAGGTGTGCGCTCTTCATAAGTTGAAATAACAGTTGAAACTCGCTCGTTTAATTTAAGCCTCGAATCAACTGCTGCAGCAGCTTCGATAGTTGTTGTTGCAGAACGATTCCAAGCCCTAGCAACAATCATTACTAATAGCAAAAGGAATACGGGAGCGACAACAGTCCAATAAACCATTGAATCAGCACCTATTCGATCAACAACAAGCGCTAGCAATGCAAATATAACTAATACCAACACGCCTGAGTAGCATTGGTCAATAGTTTGATTGCATTGAAAACGTAATCTCGCTGACCGCACAATCTTCTGAAGAGGTTCCACTGGACTGCTCACATTATTATTGTACGCCAGAGTGCGAGAAGAAACTTTATTCCTTTAAAAGGATTGTAATAAGCCTCTGCTTGACCTCTTCTAAGGATGCATATACACGCGCACCAGCAGCATGGACATGCCCACCACCTTCAAAATTTCTAGCAAGTTCATTCACATCAATCAAAGAATCTAGTGAATTTGGCCGCCCCGGTTTTGAGCGAAAACTCATTTTGGTGACGGTTGGGTCAGAGTCAGTAAGAAGAACTGATGCTTGAATATGCTCCAAAACCAAAGGAGTGTTAACAAGGCCAACAATGTCAGTACTTGAGCCATTTGCCTCTTGAAAATCGGTGCTCCGCAAGCACATGATTGCAACTGGACCAACATAATCAAGACTCCCTAACATTCGCTCAAGCAAAACCATGCGTGCTGGCCTCGCAGTTTCTTCTAATGTTCTGTAAAGTTGATAGCGATCAATTCCGTGCTCGAGTAATTTCGAAGCATCTGCAAAACAACGAGCGTCCGCATTTGAAAAACGGAACCAACCCGTATCGGTGCCAAGCCCAATGAATAAAGCTTCAGCAACCGAATTCCTGCCGCTACCAAGCCCGATATTCATTTCTTCAAATAATCGCATCACCACTTGCGTACACGCTGCGGCAGCAGTGTCTACAACTCGATCTTGAGCCACATCATCACCATTAGCATGATGATCAAGACCAATCACTTTGTCTTTATTCTGACGCAACCATGGTTCAAGTGCTTCCAATTGGGACCAAGCTCCTGTATCTGCGACGATTATTAAATCTGGCTCCTCACTTGGCAAGCCACAATCTTCAAAAAGATGCATCTCAACATCTCCAGCAGCCAATCGAAGGCCATGCTCAACTGGACCAACAAACAGATTGTCGACTTGTTTCCCAATGTCACGCAATCCCCTGCATAGTCCAACGACTGATCCAATTGCATCTCCATCTGGCTTGCGATGAGTTGTCACAATAATGTTTTTTGCACTTTGAATTCTCTTTGCCAAGCTTGAATAACTTGCCGTGGATTCATAAGTGAATGTCTCTGAACTCATATATTACTTTCTATCATTTTTGTTGATACTTCGATATCTTTATCTATTGCAATTTTCAACTTATCAATTGAATCAAACTGTTTTTGATCGCGCAACCAGCGCGTCATAGTAACCTCAAGAGGCCAATTATAGTGGCCAACCAATCCATCAAAACCTATAAGATGGACTTCTATAGCAGTTGTATTTTTCCCAAAGGTCGGCTTTGTCCCAATGCTCAATGAAGCTGCATATTTTTTATTCTGAATAGTAGCATAGCCTGCGTAAACTCCCTCTTTTGGTAACATCGTTTGGATTTGTCCAAGATTTGCAGTAGGCACTCCAATTGTTCGGCCTCGCGCATCACCCCTCTCGACAATTCCACCAAGTCTGTAATGTCTTCCTAAAATTGCATACACTTCATCAAGCTTGCCATCCTGCAAAAGTGTTCTTACTAATGAACTACTTGCACGAATTATTTTATCTTTCAGCTCAATTTCAAAACTAGACACCTGGACAAATTTAAAATCAAATTGTCTTTCAAAGCGAACCAAACATCCTGTTGTGCCTGCTCGATTTTTACCAAACCTGAAACCCTCTCCTTCAACAATGAAATCCGGCTTGTGGTCTGACATAATTCCTTCAATAAATGATTTCGGACTGAGTGACAGCATTTCTTTTGTAGGGACCACTTTCCTGACAATATTGGCTCCTGACTCCATCAACAGCTTTTCACGTTGTTCAAAGGTAGTGATTTGATGAATTTCAACGTCAGGATTAATTATAGAGACAGGAGGTGGGTCAAAACTCCACATCTCGACCACACCCTCTGGGCCTACTGCTTCTCTAGCAGCGACTATGAGCTTTTTGTGACCTTTATGAACGGCATCGAAATTGCCTATGGAAATTGCTTTTTTCAAGTGAGCCCCATTCTAGTGAAAGTGTGCACGATATTCTGAAATCCAAAACAATGCTTGTTGAATTGATGACCTTGAACGGTTCTAATACGCAAATGGCAACACAATCCAAGCAACCCGTAGGCAGCAAACCAAAAAAACCCTCTACAGTCATTGAAAAGGTAACGAATAGCCTTCGGCTGACAGCGGAGGATACTGTCCCATGGTTCCTTGAACAAATGCCTCTTATGTACTTTCAAGATACCGATGAAGAAACTCAATTAGCACATCTAAGGGCTATCATTGCTGAAAAAGCTTCTGGTAGACCCATTGAACTTACTCTCCGATCTGATGATGCTACTGCATGGACATTTATGCGCCCCCGTGACTACCCGGGCGTACTTGCAGAAGTGTTAGCAGATCTTCCTTGGGATATTACACTTCAAGCTGCTAAAATTCATACTGCCGAAGATGGCAATCTTGTATTAGACACTTTTGAATTTGGTGAACCGGCACAATTTTCTAAGAATCATGAACAATACGAGAACCGGGTGAACACGACTCTCGCGTATGCCAAAGAAAACAAACTCAAGTGGACTGAAGAACAAATAAGAGATTATTTTACTGTGTGTTCGGAAGACTATGCATTAACAATCACCCCCCTTCGAATGGCAAAGCACTGGCAACTAGTGCAAAGTCTTACGGGTACGGATGGAACAACTGTTGCGCTTGAAAAAGAAAGCGATCCTACATTAAGCAGAATCATTGTCGCCGTAAGTAACTCGACAAGACGATCGATGCTGCAACGACTAGCTACTCGATTGAGTAAATCAAACATTAACATTCACCGAGCGTATCTTGACAGCGTTGATGATGGCAACAATGGATGGATTACATTGGTTGGTTGTGTCGTACAAGGACCTGACGGCGGGCCTATTGAAGAGAACAGCGAACTCTGGAAAGAAATTCGAGCAGACCTGCTTCGATTAAAATGGCTTGATCCAAGAGCTGTTCGCCTTGGTTATGACATGCCAGAACTGAATCTCGCAACTGCTGAGGTAATCACTGGATTGCATGACCTTGTTTATCAATCCCTAGTCAAAAAGAACCCTTACGCATTTAGTCCAACTCGACTCGATAGTCTTTCACGAAAGAACATCGACATCTCACTTGCAATTGCGAACCTACTAAAAGAACGATTTAATCCCGCGAATCCTATGCAAGATTCAAGTTATGCCTCAAGACGCGAGTCTATCTTGCAAACAATTAACACTACTGTTGATTTAGAAGACGCCCGAACCATGTTCAAGAAAATGGTTGATGCAGTTGACTCAGTTAAAAGAACAAACCTATTTATTGAAGATAGATATGCCTTAGCATTTCGAATTGATGCCGCATTCCTCTCCTCAGAGAATAGATCCGAATGTCCTTTTGGAGTGTTTTTTGTGCATGGAAGAGACTTTAACGGATTTCATGTCCGTTTCAGAGATATTGCACGCGGAGGCGTGCGAGCGATTCACCCGAGAGGTGTTGAACAATTTGCTCGCGAACAAGAGCGGCTGTATGACGAGGCATATAATCTTGCTTTTGCCCAGCAACTTAAAAACAAAGACATACCTGAAGGCGGATCAAAGGCAGCAATCCTTGTACATCCAACAGGCCGTGTAAGCAGAAGCGTCAAAGCATTTGTTAACTCGCTGCTTGACCTAATCACCCCTGATGAGAAAACAAAATCACAAATTGTTGACCGCCTGAATCAAAACGAACTAATTTATCTTGGACCAGATGAAAACATCACTCCAAAATTGATTGACTGGATTGTCGACCGTGCGCGTCGCCGCGGATACCCAATGCCAACTGCTTTGATGAGTTCAAAACCAGGAGCTGGCATCAATCATAAAGAATATGGTGTGACTAGTGAAGGTGTTGTTGTATTTTTAGACACTGCGCTTCGGGCATCGGGTATCAACCCAGATAAAGATATATTCACAATTAAAATCACTGGTGGCCCTGACGGTGATGTTGCTGGAAATGGCATCAGAATTTTGCATCGCGAATATGGCAATCGAGCCAAGATTCTCGGCATTGCTGACGGCTCTGGATGTGGTGAAGACCCTGACGGTCTTGACCATGACGAATTATTACGACTTTTTAAAGAAGCGCTCCCAATTTCATCATTCGATAAAACAAAACTTGGTCCAGATGGAAAAATATCTTCTATTGATGATCCAGAGGGAGTAAATCTTCGAAATACATTGCACGATAGAATCGAAAGTGACGCTTTCATACCCTGCGGCGGGCGCCCCGCAACAATCCATGGTGGGAATTGGAAGAAATACCTAAAAGCAGATGGAAGTCCAAGCTCACCACTTATTGTTGAAGGAGCAAACTTATTCCTGACACCTGAAGCAAGGCATGAACTTTCAAATGCAGGCACCTTAATATTGAAAGATTCTTCCGCTAATAAATGCGGGGTCATTTGCTCCAGTTTTGAAATTGGAGCATGCATGCTACTCAATGAAGAGCAATTCATGGATATCAAAGAAGAATTTGTCGATCAAGTACTGGTTCGTTTGCGCGAGCTTGCTCGTTCAGAAGCAGAATTATTGGCCCGACTCCACCAACATCACCCTCATTCACCTCTTCCAGAAATGAGTATTCGAATTAGTAAAATTATGTCTCGTGTTTCAGATTCATTAATTGACCACTGGAAGGATATGAGCTCAAACCAACAAGACGGACTAAAACGCCTTGTACGTGAACATTTTCCACAAGTACTGCTCGATCATGTTGGCGAAACACTCTGGACAAAAATGCCTCAAATCTACCTCCATTGGATGATGGCAAAAGCACTTGCCGCACGAATTGTGTATAGAGAAGGAATTGAATATCTTGAAACTATGGAAGATGCTGATTTAGCCGACCTTGCATTGCGATATCTTGACCTTGAAGAAGAGCGTGAAAACTTAACAACAGAAATTCTAAAATCTGATTTGCAATATAAAGATAGGGTTGCGGCGTTATTACATGATGCAGGCATTTTCTCTACGATGGGCAAAAGTTACAAAAAATAAAGTTGCCCTTTATCTAACCACAACAGGAGGCTATATGCGTTCTTTAACTCAATCATTAATTGTTACTGTACTGACATGTGCGCCCTCAACTCTTGCACAAGTCTCTTTGGAAATGAGTCCAATTGAAGCAAATAGTTCGATTACAGACATCACTCTGTACCGAGGTCGTGCTGCGGTAACTAGAACTACAACTCTTGATGTTTCAACAGGCGGCTATTCAATTTTCTTCAGAGATCTCCCAAACACAATACACTTGGATTCTGTTCAAGCAAGTGTGATGGGCGATGCAAAACTCTTGAGCATTGACACATCAAACACCCCTGTTGTCCAAAACAACTCGGAACAAATCAAAGAAATACTCGAGCAAATTAAAGCCCTTAAAAGCCTAAACTCCAATGCAGAAGCCACACTTGCTTCGATTGATTTACAGGTATCTCTTGTCGAGTCGCTTATCGAGCGTTCGAACAAAGACACAAACAATGACGTTGATTTAGAAGCGCTTCAAGAACAAATAAAATTTATTGGCTCAACAACATCAAATCTACTTGTTGAGCGAATAGCCATCACAAAAAATGTCTCAGAAAATTACGATAAAATTGACATGCTAGAGCGCAAGTTAAACAACCTTGGAAGTAGAAATAAAACACAACTAAATGCTGTTGTCGACATTGGTGTAATGAGTAATGGGAAAGTAACTGTCGAGCTCACATACCTTGTGGATAACGCTAATTGGACTCCTGAGTACTCCATTAGAGCAAATACTACGGGCGATATGGTTACCATCGAATACGATGCTGAAATTACTCAAAAAACTGGTGAGAACTGGACTGATGTCAATGTCACACTTTCCACCGCACAGCCACAGCGATCTACCGCTCCACCGATGCCCAAGCCTTGGTATGTTGATATCTACCAGCCACCCCCACCGTCAGCACCTGCTGATAATAAACGAGGTTCTAGATCCGCCTATGGCATGGAGTCTGATGGCAACATAATTGGAGTAAGAATGTTGGATTCCCAGATTATGGAATCTAGAGTTGCAGAAGCATCAATGGCTGCCACTGTAAACAATGATGGCCCTGCTATAAGCTTTTCTCTTCCTCGAACTATCACTGTACCTTCAAACGCTGCGGATAAGCAAACAACGTCACTTGGTGCATTTGAAACTGAAGCAACGCTTTACCGAATTGCAACACCGATGATTACCGACAGTACATTTATGCAAAGTGAAGTTACAAATACGAGCGAATACATTCTTCTGCCTGGACGCGCTTCCATTTTTCATGGAAGTGACTATGTAGGCAAAACTACACTTCAAACAATTACACCTAATGAAACTTTTACTGTAAATTTAGGAATCGATCCTTCGGTTGTAGTCACACGGATTCTCTTAGAGAAAGAGACGACTTCAACTGGCTTATTCTCCAGTGGCGTGCAAACAAATTATGAATATCAAGCTAGCATTTCAAGCGGCCATTCTGAGCCTATAGAATTGCAAATTTGGGATCGTATCCCAATTTCACGAAATGAAGAAATAGAAGTTTCCCTCAACAACTTATCTATGCCGCTTTCAACTGCCAAGGAATACCTTGCATCCAAACGACCTCAAGGGCTACTCCGATGGGATCTCACCATTGCACCAGAGCGCACTGGCAACAATAGCGAAGTACTCTCATGGGAAGTTGAAGTCGCACACAGCGAGAAGGTTGATATCACTAGCCTGCCTGAATAAACCTCATTTTTAAGCGTTTAATGCTGAAATCATGGATTTAAACATCCACTCTTCTGCATTATCTATCATCTGATTGTTACACTGTGCAACCCTTCTGCGCCG
>Ga0163179_10000401_pt1 | contig 31385 bp, 15 predicted proteins | sample AtlANTMetagenome_FD_109643 | JGI IMG/M metagenome (GOLD analysis project Ga0163179, IMG submission 109643) | Marine eukaryotic phytoplankton communities from the Atlantic Ocean - Atlantic ANT 2 Metagenome | ecosystem: Environmental > Aquatic > Marine > Oceanic | place: North Atlantic Ocean... | reverse complement strand
TGGAGGAACTAGAAGCAGAGTATGAACATTTGTATCAGTTATCACTTAACACTCCTCACTTTTTTAAGAATAGTCTTGTGGGTGGTGACCAAATGTACCTGTACCAACAAGCATCAGATCTTTCAACAGCTCTAAGTATATGTAAAAAGTGGAACACTGATGTTATAAACGATGGCAAAGAAATCAATAACGACGAAGAGCAAAAGATACCGGAAGAAGATTTCACTATATATTCCTATCGTAACCCCTCACATATTACTTCGTATGTATGCGAAGAAGGATGTGTTAAAGGTGAGAGTGAAGGTGCAACATTACTGGGATATAAGAGTGCTTCGCTTGACCCGACTTTTATCAGTCTTTTACCACTTGGACATTGTGAACTATAATTCTAAAAATGATTCTAAAAGCCTGTTCTTTTAGAAGTAAATAGAAATCAAGGATGTCAACACATACGAAAAAGAAATATCAAAAGAAGAAACCCATTGATCATTGTCTTGCACGTCCTGACATGTATGTCGGTTCTACGCGTATACGCTCTGTAGATGAGTATATAGCATGGAAACAAGACGATGGAGAATATAAAATCCTGTGGAGAACGATTAAGTCTTCTCCTGCCATCCTACGTATATTTATCGAAGCGTTATCCAATGCAATCGACAATGTGGAGAGAAGCAAAAAAACCGACACCCCATGTACCAAGATCAAAGTCACCATCGATCCAGAGACTGGCGAAACCTCTGTCTGGAATGATGGAGATGTTGTACCAGTTGAAATACATGAAGAAGAGGGTTGTTACAATCATACAATGATATTTGGACAACTTCTGACGGGTTCCAGCTATAATGACGAAGAAGAAAGGATGATTGCTGGTAGAAATGGGCTTGGTATCAAACTTTGTAATATCTTCTCCACCCAATTTCAGGTCAAGGGATACGACCCCGAAGCAAAAAAGTTATTTACACAGACTTGGACTAATAACATGAGATGCCCAGGTGAACCCAAGATTACTTCTAGTCGATTAGTTAGAGGGTACACCCAAGTTACATGGACTCCTGATTTTGCTCGATTTGGTTTGAAGAAATATACAAAAGATATCATACAATTATACACTAGACATGTTCTCGATGCTGCTATGTTGTCAAATGTTAGTGTATATCTAAACGGGGAGTTGCTTCATGTTAAGACATTATCTCAATATTCTGGACTCTATCATGCTCCTACAGACGAGAAACTACTCATCAAAAACAAAGATTCTATGGTGTTAGTCACTCCTTCTAATGAAGCTCAAGTAGTGTCTTTTGTCAACGGTGTTTATACTCGTCTTGGTGGACAACATGTTGATGCATGGAGTGAGGTTATCTTTCGTCCCATTGTAGACAAATTCAATGGTAAAGGTAGGAAATCAAAGAGCAAGACTCCTAAAATCAATATCACCGATGTGAGACAATTCTTTCGACTCTTTATTATAGCTAATGTAGTCAGACCTGAGTTTGATGGACAAGAGAAGAATAAACTAGAATCACCGTCCATAGAAGCTGCTGTAAAAAATACACACATTAATGCCATATGCAAATGGTCGGTGATGGACAAAATTGAAGACATTATTCGGGCCAAAGAAATGGTGGTGCTACGCAAGGCCGAACGAAAGAAGAAAAATGTGAAAATCGATGGTCTAGATCCTGCTAATAATGCAGGGGGTAAACACTCCAATTTATGCTCCCTCTTCATATGCGAGGGATTATCGGCAAAAACTTATGTAGTAGCAGGAATAGAGACTGGTGTATACGGTAAGTCGGGACGTGATTGGTTCGGAGTACTACCCGTTACCGGTAAGGTACTTAATGTTCGTAACGCTACCCCAACTTCCATCGCGGCAAACAAAGTAATTGTCTCTCTTATCCAGACTCTTGGTTTGAGTCATGGCGTCGATTATCGCATCGATAAAAACTTTAAGACACTTAGGTATGGAAAGGTTATTGTGGTGGCAGATGCAGACGTTGATGGTATCCATATTGAAGGATTGCTCATTAACTTGATACACACATTGTTTCCAACACTTCTGGAGCGTGATGAATCTTACATAGTGAGCATGAAGACACCAATTGCTCGTGTATTTCGTGGAAGATCGAAGGACCTGTTATTCTATGATGAAAGAAGGTTCAATGATTATCTTTCAAAGGCAGATCATAAGGTCAATGCTAAATATTACAAGGGTTTGGGTACTACTCGCGAGGAAGATGTTCCAGACACCTTTGGTCTAAAAATGGTAGAATTTCAGAATGATGAACATGCAACGACTAATATGAACAAGGTATTCAACAAAAAGTATGCTGACGCTAGAAAACAATGGCTGGGTAATTATTCTCCAGATAGCTACGCATTCTCTCTCGACGACCAAGGTTCTACATGTACTATGGAAATCTCTGACTTCTTGGATGGAGAGATGATCAAGTTTTCACATGCTGATTGTGCGCGAAGTATTCCTAGTGGTATAGATGGGTTAAAGGAGTCACAGAGAAAAATCTTGTACGCGGTCCGAAAGAGAAAGCTTAACTTTTCGGGTAAATCTCTAAAGGTAGCTCAGCTAAGTGGTTACACAGCAGAGCACTCTAACTACCACCACGGGGAACAAAATCTTCAAGATACCATTGTTGGTATGGCTAGCGGATTTCCAGGTACTAATAACATTCCTTTACTGTACCCAGATGGTGGCTTTGGAACCCGATTGGAAGGTGGAAAGGATGCAGCGAGTGCTAGATATATATTTACTAAGAAAGAGGCGCTTACCGATTACATCTTCAGGAGTGAAGACGATCCTCTTCTTACTCCTGTTAATGATGATGGAGACTTGGTTCAACCAGAACATTATGTACCGATTGTTCCTATGATTCTTATCAATGGATGTACAGCCGGTATTGGAACTGGTTGGTCTTGTACGGTACCATGTTTCAATCCTTTGGACATCATTGCAGCAATTAGAGTATGGATCGAAAACGACGGAGAAGTCATGCTCGAAGAACCTGACACCGGTGAGATATGTTGTCTACTTCCAGATCTTGTACCTTGGTATAGAGGTTTCAAAGGAGAAATAACGTCGTCTGGCGACTCTAGATTTATCACGGAAGGAATTCTCACACGAGGTAACAAAAAGAACGTTGCGGAGATTACTGAGCTTCCTATTGGTATGTGGACTAACAGATTCAAGGAGACTTGTGAAGATCTAGTATTGAACAAAAAACTCAAATCGATCAAGAATTACTCTAGTACTCAAGATGTGCATTTTGTATTGTCCGAAACCCCCGACGGTATTAGTTGTAACACATCCAACCTGAAGCTTCACACATATCTATACACATCAAACATGGTCTTGTTTAACGAAAAAGACCAACTCAAAAAATTTACTACTCCACAAGAAATAATCGACAAGTTTTGTACAGTACGACTAGGATACTATGATCTTAGAAAGAAACATCAAATAAAGGCCCTAGAACAACGCTTGAGGATCTTAGGAAACAAAGAGAGGTTCATCACAGAGGTAATTGCCAAGACTATTCCTGTAATGGAACAAGATGAAACAGACACCATTCAACAATTAGAAGAAAGAAAATACGATAAAGACCCACAAGATCAAAATTACAATTATCTTCTACGTCTTCCTATTCGTACATTTACTACAGACAAGGTACAAGAACTAAAAGACGAGATTGCCAGCATGCAGCAACAACTCTCAGTGTTACAAAAGACTGCAATTGAAGATATGTGGTTGAAAGAACTCAAAGAATTGGAGAAAGAATATATAAAGTGGTTAAAGGTGATGAGCACGCGTGTACCTAAGAAAGCCAAGAAAGGAAAAGGGAGGTAAATAATTTAATACCATATAGGATATTAAATAATTGTAGACGAGCTTCTTATCGCTGGATCATCTTGTTAGATGTAGTCAGCTTCTAATTTATTACAACTCCTTTGTAATAAATTTAGCATTATGTACAATAATAATTATAGTTAAGGACCATTCCCAAGCTTTAGCACAGGAGCTAGCTTGCTCCATAATAGAGCAGCTACCACTCCGGCCATAGCTCCAACAGAATGACCAAGTAAAGATACTTTTGGATTTTTAATAGTAGGTCCGGCTATCATAACGATCAGAGATAGAATGACAAGCCAGTCAAAACCCTTGTTAGTTATCATTTCCCACGCAGCTATTCCAAAAAGAACACCTGAAAATCCAATACTACATGGTAAACCTGGGAATATCTTATGACCGATACTCTCCACTACTACCAAGAATAACAACAGAAATACAATAAGAGCAGTAAACTGTTTGCCTCCTATTGCAATTTCTACTCTAGATAGGGCATACAACGCAAAGAGATTAGAAAGAAGATGGTATAAGTCTATATGAACAAAATGGCTGTAGAACATGGACATAACATCTTTACCACAAGGAATGGTCTTAATAGCTGTTGAGGCGTATAGAGAGAAAATTACTACAATACTAACTGCGATAAATACTGATACAGGAACCTCTTTAATCTGTGTTGGAGAATCCATTTATTATAAAATTGATTTATAATGCACAAACATAATAATTATAATAAATGGCTAGCAATCAAGAAGACATGATGCCTGTGTCTCAAAATTTTATGAACCATATCGGATATGCTGCACCGCTTCAGTTAGAAACATTTATTAAACTTCGCGAATGTTGTTCTCCTGAACTTAGAAAGCACTGGTGTTATAGGGGTCTACAACAGAAATTGAGTTATGCTTCCCCAGAACGCATCTCTTCTATGACAGAGGAGTATATTCTTGACATTCTACGCAATCATTTTAGTCAGGAAGACCCCGTATCTACTAAGATGGGTATTATATGGCAACAGTATTGTAAGATTATTGAGGAGAATGCAGCAAAAAGGAGAGAAAAGAGTAAACAACAATCCGGGGGAGGGTACAAAATTTGATTGTTTTCGAGATGTTCATGAGTTTAATTCTTAAAGAATTAAACTAATATCGTACCTCTATCTCTAAGGTACCTGTAATTGGTTGTATATCAATGTATTCTTTTCCATCAACAGTTTTCTTAATCTTGTAATCATTACCACCTACACTAACTTTAGTAGCTCCTCTAAATACCAAGGAAATTTCACCATCATATGCATATTTAGTTTTTAACTCATACGTTGCTTGAGATTCAGATGAGCTTTTAGTAGTTAATGTAGAATTATCTCTGTTATAGCAATATGCAATTAACTCCCGTTGTGTTGCAAACCAAAGAGAGTCTTTGTCTTTCTGTATCTTATTAAATAGAGTAATTATTGCAGATCCAGGTGTTGCCACCCAACATGCATCACAAGATTGATGGCACGTGGTAGATTTACTTTGATTCCATTGTAGATCACATGCTCCAGTTGGTATACCCCCTTCTACTTTAGGATCACCAGAAGGCCTCTTTTCCCAATCTAGATCAGGAAACTCACCCGTTGTTTTATCGTATAATGGTATTGATCCATTCCACTCTGGTTTGAGAATGGCTTCACACTTAGGATTATCGCAACATGCACATGTAAGCTGTTGTACGGACATTGGCGTGACATCAGGAGTATTATCACACATCACATCTTTTCCTGTTTGCGGATCTGTTGGATTAAAATCATGTCCAGCAAGAATTATCATACTGTTTGGTGTATTCATGGCAATGTCATACTGACGCAAGTAGTTGGAAATAATATCATCAGTATCAATACCATCTTCGAGACCGTGATTAAGATCGATCTGGTATGGCAATGACCAAACAGGATTTATACCTGTAGCCATTATTCCTTTCTTATATATACTATTGGTAATATCAGTACCAGTACTTGGAAGAGTATCTGTGGTATTTACTGTTCCTTGGTAAGGAGGCCAACTAGTAATACCTAAAAACTGATCAGAAGACTCGTCTGTAACTGTTCTAGCACTAATGTAGTTTTCCTGAAGAGCTTTAACAAATGGAACAATTAGATAGTTAGCTGTGGAGTCTTGGGCGTTACCAATACCTCCGCATCCTCCTTGACCACCACATGTTTTACAGCCATCTGGTGCGCCAGCTGCCTGACATTCTTGTGCACAGCTATCATACCCAGATTTTGGTTGGTTACAATCGGTATCTTTACTACAGTCCTTATTATCTCCAGAACATTTTCCATTTACACATGTCTGTGTACAATTATAGTCAGTGTGACAAAAACTATCCCCGCAAATGCCATTATCTCCGGGACTACCTCCAGACTTGACAGATTGTCTTTTTGCAGCTAGTATCGGAAGAGTTCCGTGGGGATAGGCATACGACAATTGCTGGTGAGGATTCTGATATACCTGTTCTCTCAATAACTTGGCGCAATAAATAATATTATCGCTTATATATTTTTCTGTTATACTACCGTCCGCAGCAGTAAGATGTTCGTGTCCATGACCTCCTATTTCATGTCCTAATTTAACCACTGCACGAAGCCAGTCAAGATCTCTTGCTAGCCATAAAGTATTGTAATAGAAAGAGAATCTAACATCCCAGTTGTTCTTCTTCCATTCATATAATAGCCAGCGCCAACATTTGACTCTTGCATCATCAAAACACGCGTTCAATGCATGTGGTTTTCCACCTTTCCAGTGTGTTATGGAATAATCATGTTGAGATGAACGTCTTAATCTAGTTCCTAGGTGCACTGATAATACAATTAAACTAATAAGACCTACTGCAAACACTGTGCCTTGTACGAACTTATTAGCCAACACGCCAGATAGTGGTTTTAACGCAGAGTATATAGCTAATGCTACTGCAACAAGAATGAATAGTGTACAAATAACTAGTACGGGAATTGAAGGGGGATAAAATATTTTCCCTGTTTTTACCCCACCTGGAATACCAACCAAGTAAGGTTTATCGCCAGAATTAAGATTAAATACATTATAAGCCATTGATATATTGGATGAAGGATTAGCTCCTTGATAAGCTATACCTAATAACTTTTCGTTAGAATTACGTACCTCATAATACTCAATACCTGGGATAGTTCTCCAATTTAATTTAGCACTCATTTCACCTTTGTCATTAGTGAAAGAACTAATAGAAGGGTTGACGATGACTGTGTTGCGTGCAATCTGAGATATCTGTATACCACCAATCCTTAGTGTGCTTCCTGCTGTTGTATCAATTGTTACTCTTAGCCAAATACAAGCCATTCTTCCTGTATTGTAAAAATCTACAGTACCTTGTTCCCATTTATTGGAACTAGAACCTTTACTATTCATAATCCATTTAGGAGACATTTCTGACCCCTTATTTGATATTCCAAGTTCGGCAAAACTTGTTCCAGATGACTTAACAATAAGAGACACCTTGTAATTTCCTGGTGGTACATCCATAGCATATAACATGTAAGTACTAGTAATGAAAGGGCCCACAGCTGGATGATTCGAACTGGGTTTGTCTGTTGGTTTATAACACCATGGACTTGCATCACTTTCTTCATAACAGCATCCTTTCTTGTCACAGTCTCCTTTTACGTCGCTTCCAGAATAATTAGGTAAGCAATCTTGTCGTTGAGCATTTGGTATATCACATTTTCCACTAGAACTATCTCCTGTATTGTATTGTAAAACACTTCGCAACCAATCCGAAGGATTAGGTGTATACCTGAATAACAGACAGTTTCCTTTCTGATACGCATCAGATATGTCATAGGATATACGAATGTACTGTGCCATTACTGGATCGCATAACTCGGGTCGCCATTGCCACGTCGGAGATATGTCCTGTAAGGACCAATTACTCCACGGACCGAAGGGTACTTTTACACCATCTCTATAGTAGTTATCTCCAGTTCCAATCGAAAAATATGTGGAGAAAGGTAAGGATGTTTTAACACATCTTTCGGTAATCACATGACCAAAACCCTTAAAATTATTTACCGATGATGAATTATCTCTAAAAGGCTTTCCGAGTAAGTGACCACCAGTCCATGAAACTGAGCTTACCCTATCTAAGAAATCTATCCCAATAGCTTTGTTGGGAAAGTTCTGTAATACGGTGCCCACAGACTGTATACTATCCCCTGAACTGTCAAATTTTAGAAAACTAGATAGAGGGAAGCTAATAGCTTTTCTGTCATTATCACACTCTCCTCCTTGTGCCCTGTCAGCTCCTTGTATACCACAATATATGTCTTGTTGCCATAGCGTGCTGGTGGGAGGCGGGCAATCTCCATCTTTTTCGCAAGAACCAATTCCACTTGAACATGTCCCATTATTGCATGTCTGACCACCACCAAAGGTAACATGGGCAGCTTGCAATTGCTTATCAAAATTCCCTGATATTTCTATATTAGTATTGTTCACCAGTGATAACGGATTGTGCAGGCCTTCCAATTGAATGGTTTGGTAGTAATTGTATGGTCGTCCTAGTCCCAATTGGATATTTTTTGGTCTTTTTCCATTATTGATGAAGGCTCCTTCATAATTATTAGGGGTACAATATGTGGATTGAGGATCAGTAAAAGGAGCCCATCGGCTTACTCCACCATCACAATCTCCTGTTTGTTTATTAAGGTTCTGAGGATTACCATCATTCTTGAACCCTGGTTGTGTGGGTCCAGTATTATCTGGCCAACCAGATTTCTGGGGTAAATACGTTCCTTCAATATTTTTGAAACCCTCAACAACATCATTATTGTTACTCAATGTGTATGTTGAGGTGATTCCTTGTGGAACAACACCCAACGCACCGGTCGTATCGCCAAACTGCCCTGAGTTCATGTCATATACCTCATCCACCAATGGGGTACCGTCATCATCTACCCATAGGTTAAAATTCCCATAGCATGTGCCTTGTCCTCTTGGTGAGCATCCTCTGCCAGCTGGAGGTAGTGTTATACCTCCAGCTAGAGGACCTCCAAGCTGCTCAGTATCGTACATCAAAATTTTGATGTCAACACCTAATTGGCTCTTGTATTTCTTAAATTCTTGCAGAAACTTCCTGAATTTCTGTCTCAATGCTATAGCATTAGTAACCTGGGTGTCATACTCTTCTTTCGTGATGTTCTTAGGAGCCCAGGGAGTTGCCTGACCATCAGCTCCACCCGAAAACTTTAACGAACCTATTTTGTTAGGTGAGCTAGGGTCCTCACATGTCATGGGAAACGTGGAATCATATGCAGTTCGACATACCTGATCACCTACTTGATAAGACAAAGGATTTCCGTCAGCGTCCTTGTATAACAACGCGTTGTCCCATTTACACTTATGTTCTGCTGACATAGCATTACAATTCTTCTCAAGATCGTCCCAGCTTCCTCCTTTTACATAAGCACTTGAACAAGCTGTCGAGTAACCTCCTACCTTGTTATCTTCATCGGTTACATACAAGCAGGTACTTGCACTTTGAGGAGCATCTTGAGGGTTATTTTTATCTGCACAACCTACTGGTCCTGACCCACATGTAGTACATCCTTCGCATAAGTCACCCCCATGCATCCTAAAAGCTGGCATATTAGAATTGCTAATCATGTTTTTCCAGTAATTTGAAGATAGTTCTTCACCAGTAAAATAATTCTTTCCAGCATATATTTGACCTGAGTAACCAGGCGAACCTTCTTTCTGTGTTCCACCCCAAGTATAGCCAGCATCAGTTACACCAGTTTCAAAATTTGTCATCCACCCATCAAAACCATAAGCCACCGCAACGTCTATCATCTTTTTGGCTAGTAATTTAGGATCTGCAAGTGCTTGCATAAACCAGGAATATTGTCCTCCATAGTATATTTCCTGAAAGAATAACCCACACCCGTAAATCTTTACTCCATTTTTATGTGCAGCGTCAATCATATACTTAGGAGGAAATGTGAATCTACCTCCCTTTCCTGCACCGCTAGTTCCTTCCACTATCGAGCCGACAGAGCCTGCTCCGTTAGGACAGCTCTCTCCAGAAGGACATGGTCCTGGAATATTAACCGTTGGGTCACACATCCCAATACCCATATTCTTTGCATCTATATTGTAAAGTTCAACGTCCGCTCCGCTACCCTGATCGCCAGCAAAAAGACTATAGTTATCAACATATTGCCAGTTCCACATAAAAGGAAATCTACCAGGACCAGCTAGTGTACCTGACATATACTGTGTAGGACATCCTGTAGCATCAGGAGATGAGGTTGAATAAGTAAAATATGGGAGATACTCTTTATTTGGTAATATTTGTAAATTCTTATTCACCATACGCGTAGCAAGAGGAACTGTGGATCTAGCATACTCCAAAATTCCATCATTTTCTTCACTCCAACCGAGAAGCTGAGAGATACTCCAACCAGTTCGGGAAGGTACTGTATATTCCATATTTTCAGGTGACTCTTGAATAATAGCAGTCCAGCATATTGGAGGAGTCTTCTTATCTTTTCCTGTTACATATGTTCCAGTACATAACATCTCCGACTTAATGTCATCTGGGATCTCCCCAACAGTAACAGAATTGTCATCTTGTATCGTTAGATAAATATTTCCTGTTATAGGAGTACCTATTCCTGGTGAAGTCTCGATTGAAATGGCTAATCCACCTGGTTGGAAAAAACCTTGTTGGTCACAAAAGTCTTTACCAATAACGTACCTACAAGTATAACCACTGTTACATTCATCTGACGGATCCGGACTAGTTGCCCCATGTTGCCAGCTTAATTTACATGTTTTACTAGTATCTACGGTTATATCTGTACCACTTCCTTTTACACAATATCCGGTGTTGAGGTCTTTAGAAAGATTTTTGCTAGAGGGGTCATCTGACAAATATATATGTCTGTTACCGTCCAGTCCATTCCATACACAACATATATCGGAAGAAACATTTGTAGTTTCCCCTTTTTCATTTACAAAGGGTAATTCAGATACATCTATGAGTTGTAACTTGCCGTTTTTTCGTGCTAAGTACTTACCGAATTTAATATTATACAAAAATCTGTTAGAATTATCATTATTCCATACTATCATTCTCCACTTATCATTAGTACTTGATGCAGTAGTTATTTCTTGTGCTATAATAGTCGTTAAGTCTTTAGCAGCAAGAGCAAATTTCTTTCCATCACGTGCTCTACAAAGACTAATTATCCTGATAGTTCCAGGATAATACGTTGGAATACCATATTGCATACCACCTTTCATAATACCAATTGGATTAATCTGTGATTGTAGTTCTCCAGTTTGTTCCATTTTATTATGACTAAGAATTAACTTTGTCCAATAAAAAGTACTAATTATAAATGGTTAGATACAAACTGGCGCTTAGTATATCAATTATATTACTGATTGTTGGCTTAGGGGTATTAGTATATTATCTCTCCAGAAAGACATCATCGCCACCACCATCACCAAAACCGAATCCTAAACCGAATCCTAAACCGAATCCCAAACCACCAAAGACTCATACTGCAGTACCAGGAGATAATTGTGTATCACAAGATGGTACTCAGACCTGTGGGTATGAGTGTGCAACTCAGAAAGGTTGCCAAGCTTTTAATGAAACCTGTTGCTTTGCAAAGTACCATACCGGAAGTGATGGCAGCCCAGCTTGGTGTTTTAATGGACCATGTCCAAAGAAGAGTCCTAAGACTTTAGCCTATATTTCCTATCTCAAGTCTGTATATCCTACTAGTAAATACCGATGGAGCAATGTCGACGACGAAAAGATAGATAAACTTGTTAACCGGTTTAACCTATACTATGTTCCTATCGTAGATCCCAGATTAGTCACAAATACACAAGTACAGTTAACAGGTAATACGAGCTGTTCCTTATATAGTGCATACGGGTCAGATAGGTGTAATGCCAGACTTTTTGATGGTTCTCGATGTGATTGTTTGAGAGCGTGGTATCTTCCAGAATGCGTATCATTTCCCTCGGGATGCTCGAATACTAACAAACAAAATAAATGTCAGACAGGTAAAGTTACCAACATATCGGGTTGCCCACAGTGGGAGGGATTATTGTATGTGTTTAACCAAAACGATCTGAAACAATTCGCAAATCAACAAGGATTACCTAGCAATGTATATTATGAAGGTTTGACATATCCTGGAGAGTATGGAGGTGGAGCATACAAATGGAATAATGGAAAAGTATATTCTCCGTGTACGGAGAACTTCACATCTCAATACAGGTGTTGTGACGGAACAATAACTCAACTACCAACTAAGAGCAATCTCTGGTGGGGACAAATAGTATGGACTTACTTCTCTCCAGGTCTCGGACAGTGGTTCTCTACTGGAAATAATGCTGTGTATTGTGGGACAAAATTAGGATTTTGTGTAAAAGAGGGAAATTACCAACTCCAGACTATTATCAATAATGCTACTGAAATAATGACTACTTATGGTAATAAAACGGCTAACTGGGATATTCTTAAGTATCAAGTAGGATCACTACAATACAAGCACGGATTGTCTTCTGAACAGGCTCATGAACTTGCTGCCCAAATATATATCTATAGTATATTAGGTGTACCTGATGATGTACTTAATAAGATAGATAACACAGGTAAGTTAGCTAAAAGTTACACCGGAATCACAGACTATGAGAAAATCCTGAGTAATAACGACGTATCTAATAATAGCCCTGACGTTGCCTGGTTCCTAGGTGTAGGTGCTGATGTACTATTTACACACATCATGGCTAAAAATGGAGTGACGTCACTCCAGTGTGTAGAACCACAGAGTCCTAGTACTTCTAATAGACCTTTTGCTATAGAGATAGCTATAATGCCTCCTAAATGGGACCCAACTATATGCAATACAATGTTGGCTGCCTCACCTATCGATGAATTAGACACATATATTAACCATGGATACATTAAGTCCAGTACTGGTGTAGTACCATACAAAACTATAGTTTCACAAGAGACTCCTGTAGGTAACGCAACTAACGCGGGAAAATATCAGACTGTTGCGTAGTAAAGCAATATTTTTAAAATGTTAGATATGGAATAAATGGACAAACAGAATAGAATTAGAATTGGTATAGTAGTGTTAGTACTCATGGTTTGTATAGGGGTAGGAGTATTAGTGTATTTTCTATCCAGGAAGACACCACCACCAAAACCTAAGCCACCACCAAAACCTAAGCCACAACCACCCAAGTCTACAGGTAATTATACGTGTAACTCCAGCGGTTTGTGTGTGTTGGATAAAGACAATGGTACAATGTCGTATGAGGATTGTGTCAAGAGCTGCCAAGGAAAAAGATCTTCGGATCCAATGGTTGCTAAACCAGTTCAAAATTGTAAGAACATTCAAGGTGCTACAGCAGATGCCCGTCAATCCACGTTCGAAGGATGCAAAAAATTCAATCCAGAGTGCTGTTTCAACCCAAATATGAAAGATGCTGAAGGCAATAATGCGTGGTGTTATCAGCCGGCAGAAGGAGAAACATGCTCGACGTTTTCAGCAACTAATTGTCCTGGTTGTGGATTAGAGTGCGGGAATCCTAATGCTTGTGCACAGAAAACTGACTGTTGTTTTGATTACAACGCTATAGACAGTACTACCGGTAATACTCCAGCCTGGTGCTACGAGAAGGGAGCAAATCAACAGACATGTAGAGATAGATACCCAAAACGCGTTGCACCAGAAACGTACTACTCTTTCCAGCGCGTGATAGGAGAGGGTGGAGTGGTACCACCGGTTAATTCGCAAATGGATGCTGTCCCAGGAAGCGTATTGGACGACAGTATAACTCCTATTTATCAGCACCCTAATGGAAAGTACTTGGTCGACTGGGATTGCTCTTCCGGTATGCTCTGCGGGAATTCTTGGGGTAAACCTAGTGATCAGGCAAAAGTATTTGTTAATCTTCTTGCCCTCGAGTCGGACAATTCCGTTATTCAAAATAAGGATCATCGTGTAGCATACATAAATTCACAATTCTACGACAACTCCAAACCTCCCGACTACAATGCTTGGCAGCTAAATATGACATTGAATGGTCCGGGAATAAAGGATCAGCGTGGGGGGTGTCTTGGTAGTGGTATGTCAGAAAATGGGTGTAAAGCTCTTAATGTTTGGGAAGGAGATAAGATGGTATATAGTGCAGGATTCATGGTATTTCCTGGTCGTTCATTTGGTGTCGAAGAAACGCTTTATGGTCACTACGGCAGTACTTATGGTTATAGCTCACTCTCTATGAGAATGACTGAATCTTCAGGTGTTCTTATACATAGTTCAATACCTAATGAGGACACAGGAATAGTCTTGGCCGAGAATAGACAGAATCCAAATCAGACGATGCACCAGAATGTACTAAATAGTATACTGTACCATTCGAATGGAAAGAATCTTTCCAATGCATTATTAGATGCTCTTACATACCAATACAATACCGGGACGTACGGGACAATTGGAAAGGGAGATCTAATAGATGGTTATTCTTATACATTAGGTTATTGTACAATATCAGGAAACCAAGACTCTGCAACAATAGTAGTAAAAGAAGGGAGATTGACGATCCAGAGTAAAGAACCGGGGTATTTTTATGGAAGTGGTACTAAGCCTATTACTGCCATGATGGTAATCAACTCTCTTTCACAGAAGATGCCTCACCTGAGTGGAGAAGATTTTGTACAAGCTATTGTAGGGAAAGGAGAAGAGATTCAACAGGGACAAGGGGCATTGACTCTAGGAAAAGCTCTAACACTGGGGCCTGACAATTACTACGAGGTGCTCAAAGACCAACCAAAGTCTATAAAAGATTGGATCAAGATTTACTTTTCTTCTGAAGGTTGTCAATACAAAGGATTAACTCAATATCCTTGTCCGAGTAATATATGCAATACAGTGTCCAATGGAAGTTGTAGTCCATGCACTTGCCCAGTCCCCGTACTAAATAACGATGTACTACAGAACAAACTTAGCATATACGATCTCGCTTGTATGCGCGGAGGAATACCCGACACGGATACGAATGCAATGGACCCTCTTAAAAAAGGAACATCGTTAATACCAAGTAGATTTAGACCGACTCCTTCTGAACTTACGACAATAGGCATAATTGGCTCTGACTGGCAAGACGATACTCTGGAACAATGGGCTGTTCGATCACACGCAATAGGTCCATTAGAGTACTTGTTTGAGACGGTGGGACTAGACTGGATGCCTGGATGGACAGGTAGTAATCCTAATACCCCTAATATGTATAATTCCAGCATTCCACCAGCATCGTATACTTCTTCTGGATTCACATTATTGGGTTCTATATTATGGGTACTGGCGTCTGAAGGGGGAGGAGATTGGATGAGTATCGACTTGAATAAGCTATATTTACCAGATGGACTACAAAACTCTATCAACTTTGCAGGAACTTCAGGTAATGGAGGAAGTACTTATATTCGTCGCAAGGGCACTTAATTTTTTATACTTATTCAGTATGAAAAACTTGTCTCTTAAGAGTCTACAGAGTAGCATCCTTGATTCTTATGTAGTTTGGTACTTGCCCATGGTCCATATACTTGGTCTTGAACTTGTATCCATTCTTGAGTGTTACTACCAACGTCTCCAACATACTTATTAGACAATTGCATCCACCCCAAACCTTTCGTCATATGATAACCGTTTCCTTTACCACCGACCGTGCTAGGACATATACTGCAGTATTTGACATGCGTAGGTGGATTATAGATCTTTCTAGCTTGTTGAGCAGGAACTGAAGTGCTGGCTCCAGATAGCGCAAAGTTCTTGCGGGTGACCTGTGTAGCATTGTAAATAGTCTTATTCTTATTCGTTGCAGAAGTATCAGATGCTGTCGTCCTATCTACAAAAGCGGGAACAAAATTATCTAGTAAATACCGGTCCATACACACACTTATGTCAAGTGTCACCTGTAACTGACAAGTAATGGTGGTCCCCATACCAGCTTTGGGGGGCATATTAGCAGATGCATAATAGTCATCTGATGGAGGTATAACAGGACCTAATGGACCACAACCGTCCTGCATAGTTCTAGGAGGTGTACATACCTTACGTCTAGAAAATAGGATCTCCGAATCGTAATAAGGGTATTCGCATGCTCCTGGTTGCCCGCATATGTCATCTTTCATACTTACTACCATAGATTGCCACCCCATAGCTTGTATCAAGTCATATAAACAATTATCAGCCGTCCCTGTAACACCTAGTAACCCGAATGGTGGAGAATTCTGGTCATGTATGCCAGTATCTCCGTAGCATTGCATTCCCGCACACCAAGCCAGGCCAAATTGCTGGGATGCATCGTCATTGGCATTACCCCATGCACCAGTTCCGGTAGCCGATCCACAAAATGCCTTGATCAGATCAGTATTCCATTTAGGTTGAAGATCTGATAAGGACTTTTGATAGTTAGGGTTATTGATATTTAACTGTGGAGGACAGTAATATTGTCGAAAGTACTTACCGCATAAGTATAATTCTCCAAATTCTCCACTGTCCATAGGATTCATCCATTCATTTGCAGTTTGAAGAGTTTGTTTAGTGAAAGGGTCATACTCTCCCTTCATCCATCGGGTCTGACCACATCCTAGTTTTCCTCCTTCCCATGTTACTTGTGGTTTACCTGGGATAAATTTCCATTGTCCTGGGCCTCCTCCTTCTGGTCCAGACCAATCAAGGCGTCCTCCTCCACCCGATATGATAGCCTTCTCGTAATTAGCTAGGTCACCTGAGAATTTATCAGAACGCGGAACAGTTACATATCCCATGAGATATTCTCTTTGATCTGTGGCACCGGTTTTCCCGGATAGTGCAGCAATTTGATCGCCTATACATTTCCATCCAGGAGAGCAACACCCACCGGCTCCTTGGTGTTCAGCTGCAACGGCACTCAGAGGTCTTCTGAGCTGAGGACCATGAGAGTTAGTCCGGTCGGATATCGCTATCAGTGCATGCACGTAGTTAAAGTATGTACCTGACCTACCCAAATTCGTGAATTTACCATAACCTTTGATTGGATAGAATAAGTCTTTGTACCATGATCCACTACATCCATAGTTCGATGCCCAAACTGTTTGATTCCCAGGGGAACAATACTGTGCTTGTGGAGACACAACTTTCTGAAAGTCTCCAGACGATGTCTTTTTATACAGTGACATTTGAGTTTTACTACTACCGTCTATTTTTATTGGCTTGTGATCATCTGTCAAATAGTAGAGTAGACTGCATCCCGGATTATCGGTTAAGCAGGTATTAAAGTTTGATGGGGTTGCATTTGGGTTATCAACCACCCCCGAACTACTGGCCATGCAGAGGCATGTATCTGACCATCCACTCGTAAACTGGGAGCATGACTTTGGGTCGGAAGTAAACGACTCTTTAACTGGTCCACCCCAACCTGCTACATTCCCAGCATCAGTTCCCACATAAGCAGGCCCAGTTATTCCTTCCCCTGGCTTGGCCACTTGATACTTCCAAGCTGTCTTAAAGTCATTTTTAGTCGCTCCACAACCTGGTTGATAGTTAGCATCGCGACAGAAACTGCTAAGAACTGAAGTATTAGGAGTAGAATATGTGCAAGTTCCATCAATATTTGATTCCTGTTGAAGACCCCCTGCTTCTGTTGTAAAATCAACCGTCTCGACATAGGCGTAGCTTGGAAACCCTTGACGAGCTATACCATAAGGTTGAATGAAATATGTACTCATTAGAGGTCTTCCTATATGGTCACCTCCTCCTATCCATCCGCTAAGATCGTTCCAAGTTTTACATGAATCAGGGGACGATTTGGAGCAGTTAGGGGGGGCAAAGTCAGGAGGAGTAGATGAACTTGACTGGTTACTCCAGCTAGGGTTTGCGTTCATAGCTACCGGTATGAAATCCGGAGAGACGCTAGGATTTACCCACCAACCAGAGTCGTATTGATCTCCAAGACACTTCTTCGACGCATCATCGTGCTCTGGATTGCCCAAAATAATTGGGTTATTACATTGAAGATTGAGTACAGACTCATAGCCGGCCATGGGGAAGAACTGGATATAAGTAGCCGCATAGGGACCAATCAAAGGCCTTAATCTCTGACCTTCTGGGAGAGGACTTGCTCCACCAATGGCCTTCAAACTCGAAAGCCCCCCCATACCTGCTAAAGATTTGCTATCGTTGCTTACGTTCATGAACGGAACCATTGGATCTATCACAAAAGGAGTGTAGTACCAATCAAGCATATTATACACAGTCCTCAGTTGTTGATCCGAGCAATTCGCCCAGTACCGGACATCCACTGCGGGATACAACATTGAGAAATAGTTTCGCAGACATGATGGTATGTCAGTTCCCGCCGTAATAGTCCCATCTAGACCCTTATATGGATCCCAGTAGTCCGTACTACTAGGATGTGTGTTCAATGGAGACGGTAGTCCAAGTATTCCACTTGCCGGGATGGGAGGGGCACTTCCTGAACATTTGCTACCATCCCAGGTACAACCTCGAAGCCCGGTGCAATCTTTCTTGTTCTTACACTCGCCACACTGCTTACAACTTGAGGTAGGAGAAGGGCCGGGTGAGGGACCATTTCCTTTACCTTTATGTCTGGACGAAATGTATATAGCCCCAATTCCTAGTGCTAAAAGGACGCATACTCCAATAATGAGTAGCAACTTTTTTGTGTTCCTAGTTAATTCCATTTTATTAGATGGTGAATAAAATATTAAGAGAAATTTCCATTAATATTAGTCATTTTAATTCACGCGAGGTACTACGATACTATTACCCAAAGCATGACCAGACATTGGAGTATTTGACCACAGAGACGGAAGGGAAGGATTGTCATCCCCGGGATTTTGGCAGTAGCTACTTCCCATCATCTCAAATCCCCCTCCTTGGAATTGGGGACATCCAAAGGACGCTATGCCTATAGCAGATACCGGACTAGTGCATGGTCCTGCCCAAGGAACATGACACATGCCATTGTTGTCCATCACCACGCTACTTGTACGTCCAGTGGTTGTTCCGATGGAGTATCCAGGCCATCGGTCCAAATCGATGGTACATGTTCCTTCTGAGTAATTGATGTTATCGGGATCTTTCATCCAGGACTGTAGAGTGCCTCTACTGGCATTCCAGACCATCTTACTTTCTTCCATGCACTTTACTCCTGGTATAGAGTCACACTTGAATCCTGCTATACTGTTACATGTCAAGGCTTTTGCGTCATTATTGACATCAAAAGGGTCTCGTTGGGAAAGACTACTGGCTAAGAGAGAGTTAAATATCACTACCCCAGGTGCCGAGTAGTTAGGTTTACCTCCTGTGTCTATCGCACCAGCAGACCCATTCGAGATGTAAGGCCACTGTCTTTCACTTGTAATCGTGTCTTTCCATGTCATCGCTCCATCTGGAAGTGTCATGCCCAGATCTTTATTCCATTTTGCGAAAGCATCGTCTGGATTGCGTATATGTATTACCTCAAAGGACCAGAATCCGGTAAGGTTGGTGTTACAAGGCATTTGTAGTAGCTCATAGTTCAGAACTTGTCCGAAATAATTCATAGGTTCGTCCCAATTGACTCCATTTCCCGCACGGTCAAATAACCAGTTAGACATGAAGGCTTTAGCCAACGAGTACTTAACTCCCTCATATGTAAGAGCTCCGATCCCTGGCTTGCCCTTTGTCGGGAATTGAGGGAGGAAATCTAGGTAGTTAGCTGCAGGATCCAGAGAGGAAGCCGTAGTGTTCATAAAGTACTTGTATGTAAGGTCGTTATCCTGTACCCATTTTGGAGGAGACACATATTTACTGAGGTCTGGTGTGTCACCAAATTCGGCTTGCAATAAGAATGCACATAAGGTAGCATAATTAGTACCAGCTGTAGAGTAACTGTTGTCGGAACTCCATTTACCATACATATCCTTTACTAGATTAATATTGTCATCTGTATTAACATTGTATGGTCCTAGCCTTTTAATACTCTCCATGAACATAGCTCCAACTTGCCTGTCCGAAACTTTTTGTGTAGGGCCTTGTGCACCTGCACCAAAGTAAAACTGGTACATGTCCGGGGCCATACCCCATAAGTTAGGTTGGACAAATGTTTCACCTTGCGACTCGGTCGCTAACTCCGGTAAGGGAACCATATAAGGAGCATACCCCTGATAAGAGGGAAGAGCAAAATCGCTGAAAGATCTAGTACCATTCATAAATTCCAGCCACTCTTGAGTAGATGGCTTTGTATTCCACACGCCGGTGTTGTAGGCGGCTGTGAAACCACTTCCCGCTTTTCCTGGAGCAGCACAGTTCGCGTGCCAGAACGTGATTAGCCAAGGGTCATCCGTGTTGTAAAAATGCTTCAATAGGTCGCTTCCAGAGGTTATTCCATTTGGAGCTTTAGACGAGAGTGTTTTAGTATTTCTGACTTGCCACAAAAGCGTGAAGAGCATATGCATCTTGTTGCGTGGACATGCCCCTTCAAGATCTTTGAACAAAGATGCATCTATAGAAGATGGGAAGGCTGTTTTAAGGTCACTTACCTGGTCCGCGCCAACAACGGGAGTCTTCCCGACTCTTAAAAATTGTCCTGTTCCTCCACCCCCAAAATAGTTAGCCCAATATCCTGTACTATTGGGGAAACCTGGTACTCTTTGGGTGTGGCCAATCTCAAAGTGCTCTCCTTCCTTGAATCCATTAAACCAAGGTTTATTATTACTAAAGTCTATGGAGTGTTTCATCTGATCAAGGGTCACATATTGATGTAGCCAATTTGTTCCCGAGTTTTTGGATCCATTCATTGTCCATTCATTGGCATCGATATCAAACTGAGGTCCGTTAGGGCTGTAACCAGCTTTGCAAAAGAATGATGACCCTGCATATACTGCCCCTGGACCAGCAACCTGCCCGTAAGGAATCCCTTTACTTACCCCCATCGGATCCGCAGGAGTCACATCGGATTGTTCTCCTTTGCTGTTCTTTCCTATTGTTCCAAATAAGTTAGTACCGGGAGATGTACTTCCTAGAGTTGAGACTGCTCGATATCCACGTCTGTTGGACGGTTTACTCCTCCCCTCAAAGTCCCAACCCTTGTCATCCACATCAATCACTGGGGTATTGAAGTACTGTAAAGAATACCAATCCAAGAACTTACCTTTTGGCATTCTAGGGATTTTGTAGTCTCCCGTGCAACAGGGGAAGCCTTTCCAAATTGGAGGGTAGAATGGGTTACCTGTTTGAGGTGCAATGTCTGGTCCGAATCTGTCAATACCTCCAATGTATCGCATCTTATTGGGAGATTCACCATAAGGTCCTGAGATTTTATCTCCGACAAGATTGCCATGTTCGTCAAGGTATGTATTGTTTGTTTGGCAGCACTGTAAGTACTGTCCCAGAGAGTCGAAGAGTGTGTCGTAATCCTCCCTCTTTCTGTCCTTACTCATTGCTGGGTAGATCCTCGATAGATAGGCCTTAGGAGAACCCTTTCCCTTTAGACTGACCACTATAGCGACAATGATTAATGAAAGCAATACTACAACCAGTAGGGCTATAGCAGTATACTTCAACCCACCTTTCTCCTTGAAATTCTGAAATGCGTCATGTAGAGATGATCTCTCTCGAGGTGGTTGATGCGATCTTGGTATCACTACTGCTCCCTTTCCACGTGTACTTATAACCCACCATATTGCTCCACCTATTGCTAGAATGACTAGCAAGATTCCTACACCAATTAGTACTTTCTTCCCGACTGATATTCCACCCGATGGTGCCGGGGATGGGGGAGTTTTCCCACAACCTTTTTTCGCGGCTGTTATACACTCCTGGTAAGTTTTGAATTGAGGGTTATCAGAACTATCGGGATCACAATAGAAAGATCCTTTACCTTTTCCCGTACCAGCATCACATTTCCATCCTCCAGTGTATGGCTTGCAACCATTCTTCGCTGCAGCCATACACTCTGCTTCACTAGCGAATTGAGGATTTTTTGAGTAATCAACGTCGCAAAAATTATGACCTTTCCACTTTCCAGTTCCAGGCGTACATTTATAACCTCCAGTACCGGCTCCCTTACCACCCGCGTAGCAAGACCCGTCCCCACTAACTGGTTTTACTCCCGAAATTGTGCAACCAGGAGTAGAACACAAGGGAGGGAGTAATTTTTGAGCTGATGAGTTGGATGGATCAAGACCGTCAAATCTCCACACGCTATTTTCCCATACCCAGTTATAGAGCTGGTCATAGTATGCTATCATATTTGGACAATTTCCCCATTGAATGTCATAACCCATTGCGGTACTGGTATCCTTATAGATGTTACTTGGGTCAGACGTACTCTGAACCTGACTATTTGTGTAGAAAAGAGTAGTTGGATGCTGTGTAGAGAATATCATACTCTGCTCATTCATATAGAATTTCCAGTGTAATCCCCCTTGCTTCTCTTTATTCTGTGAATAAACACCTGTGAATAACGGATATGGATTTGACGAACTTACCGGAGCAAGTTGACCAGTTCCGAGTTTAGACTGTGGACCTTTGACACCGATATAATTTGTACCAAGATTACTTACAGGAACCCCAGCGATGTTTGAGTTACCTTGAAGCCAAGGAGTGATCATGTCGCCAGAAGGAGAGCTGCCGAGATTGTTATACCCCCGAGTCCATGATGTTACATAGTCCTGATAGTCCTTACCGCTGCATTCAGGACCTTTGGTGTATCCTTCTTTCTTAGTACATGCTTTCTGACACGTTGAAGCACTATCATAGCATGATGGTTTAACGACCTTTCCATAAGAATCGAAGCAACTAGATTGAGTTTGATTAGGAAATGATTTGCTTGGGTCCGGAGAGCTAGTCGCACACTTCCCAGTAGTCGCATCGCATTTGAATGCACACATTTCTTCGGGGTCAAGCCCAAAATACTTTTGGTTTTTCTGGAAGAGGTATAGTGGTATACCACTATTGAACATCTTTAGCATTTCTCCGGGACTGTAAGTTGTCTTCCCATTGTTGTTACGAGTAGGAAGTTGAGTACTGGGACCCAACAACCAAATTCCTGCTAACTGGTTAATTATATCACTTGACGATTTGGTTGCATTCCCGCAACCACTTCCTACACATGGATAGTCCAGAAAATTCTGCATTAGCCCCACCTTAACATATTTCTTCGCGTCTCCCAATAGATTACTTAGTAGGGTAAGTCCAAAGTAGTATCTTCCCATGAGTTGTGTAGGACAAGCTCCAAACTTTACCACTACATTAGAATCTGTAAAAGTGATTCTAGCCTCATTAATAGATTTTCCATACTTGATCTTAGTAAAGTCTAATCCACAGAATTGAACTGTAGGGATTGTAATGGGTTTGTTAAATATGTCCTCACCAAATACTGGGTAATAACCTGTAGTTGCAGGGTCACTAGATGCCCAGATGGTATCGTTCAATTGTGTCCACCATGTTGCCGGAGAGGGAGGTTGCCCTGGCTTCCCACCTTTAGGATTAAATCCGGTAATACCAAGAGCATTGGCAATGTTAAACCACGGCTGAAGAAACCCGTGAACTTCCTCTGTACAACACGGGGGGATGTTACAATGGTTTGGTGACGTGTTACCCGCTGCCCATTCACTACTGGGAGGGCACGGGGGTGTACCTTTCCCTGTATAGTACTTTCTTGTACCTAAACTAGGATCACTGGTATACGAGAAACTAATGACGTGTGTAAGTTCATCAAAAGGGAAATATGCTGAAGCCTTTATGAACTCATTATCGAGAAGTCCTACTACATTAACTCCCGTCTCAAATGTCAGAGATATGGGATAAGAAGGATTGAAAGACCCTTGGATTGAGGAGAAGTATTTCTTGTCGTGTGTTGGTCCTATGAAGTAGAAACTCGTGACTTTGGCATGAGTTCTGAGGAATGCGCTATCGTAATACCCCTTACCTTGTTGTCCATACATGTACCAATAGAACCCCCCTCCTTTGCATTCTTGATTTTTCGGATCAAGGCTGTTTGAGTAATGTTGTAGTGTGGTGAACACAAAGTCATGACCCATTTTGTTATCGGGGTATACCCATGCTAGAAAGAACATATCGTCCATGAACACAATCTTTACACCTCTAGCCATAGCATCTCTACACGCCTTAAGTAAGTCTGTATTAGATGGATAGCTACTCAAATTATCACTACAGGGGCATATGCACTGGGACAGTCCTTTAGTCTTCCCACTGGCTCCGTTCTTACAAGAATCTAGGTCATCTCCAGTACATTCGCTGCTATAGTCAGGATTTACATCCCATTTTGCGGCTTCGGCGGCGGTCACAGTTAGTGATCCACTAGGATCTTTCTGACCTTTCTTTAAAAAACATGCATCAGGGGATGCTGCCTGTATGAAGTCACCTCCACATACCATGATGTCTCCGGATTGTAGATTCCCTATATTCTTCATCCACAGATCATTAAGATTATTGAGGGGAAGAGCATTCCAATTAGATGACGGACCAGATAAACCCGAAATAACATTAACAGTTTTTGGATCAGATGGTGGTTGTAAACAATTCATCGTTATTTGTTATCTGACGAGATTTTTTACAACAATTTCTAATGTATAACCATAATAACGGAGTTATACATTCCCATGGGTCTAGACGCTACCCGGTCGGTCGGGTGCAGGATATGACGGAAAACGTGTTGGTCCAGACTGGACCGATGGTCGACTTGCTGAAAGTCCAGTAACACCTTTGTTGCTTAGCTGGTGTCCCAAAGCACCCAATAGGACTGGCATGCCTGTTGATGCCGCATTTAAACGCGAATTAGCCGAGAATGGCATTCCGACATTTAACGCTCGTGACTGATGGGCAGTGCCACGTGAGAATTTGACATCAGTGCTCTTATGCGGTACTGCACTACACCCACACCAACCATTAGGACAGTTAGGATCCCCGGGGAAGTAACTAGTGACGTAACCGTCAGGGCATTTACCACCAGACATACCGACACTAGTAGTAATGAACTCAATTTCGTCATCTGGAAAACCAGTCACCACATCCGTGACTCCCGTTGCGTCTTTGATAGCTTTATCTAGTAAATTTGGGGCAACACTTGCTAATATAACATTGAAACAATCGTAGTAGAGAGTCACGTTACCTATTTTTGGGTCATATGCAGGTGGAGGAGCAGGGATCCACCCGACACCAAACTTTTCTTTGTAATATGTATTTGCGGGCTTCACTACTTCAGTAAAGTTAACAATATTTTTACCTATTTGTGCCAGGGCAGACGTACGTGAGCCAGGAAATGAATGATCTTCCTGGGTATGTTGTTTAGCAAAGTAAATCGCTCTCGCTATCGTTCTCCATTTGTCTGAGAGTACAGTACCTTGGCTCATGAAGTGAGCGCAAATATTGGTGTTCGATCCCTGTTTCGCGCTCACTCCTATAGGGTTGTTATTACTTTGCTGAGCATTAAATTTAGAGTCTTGTGCTTGATTAGCTGCTGCGTTCCAGATGTACTTATACGCAGATGGTAACACTCCTATAGAGATGGGGTCGTTTGTCGTTCCCCATTGCATACGATCATCATCTCGCCAGTAAACGATCTGTTTTCCCAACGAACTAGCCAAACTAGCTACCTCTGCCATCATGGGCAAGGTCGTGACAGAGTTGTTCTCGATAAAGACCACATCTGCCCATTGTATATGAGCAAGTACGACTGCCGCAATTGATATGATCCATATGTAGACGGCAAATTGTTGGGATATTCCTGTGCCTGGTACCGTAGGGGTGGTACCGTAACACTGATATGCAGCAGAAAAAGCGGCCAAACCACTTCCCACCGCATAATAACCAAGATACGGAGTATCAAGAAAACTCTTAATTTCGTAGTCAGTGATACCATTGGTCTTGAGACCTCTCTTTATCCATTGTTGTATGATGGCAGAAGCGACCATATCGTAGTTGGTCCAACAGTTAGTCATACAGAAAACTTTCATTTCTTTTATTCTTAGAACTTCTTTTTTTATTTCCAGAATTTATCTAGGTCCTTATATTTTGGCAGACGTTGACATAAGTATAATGAGTCCGCGAGTGCTTTAATGATTTGAAGCTGACTGGCGGGTTCAGGATTTCCAACATAGTGTTCCCTCCAGAAGTCAGTGTAATCCGCCTCCACGTCTATCATACCATTATTATCGGTAGGAATGTTCTTGTTTTTATGTTTCAGAAAGAATCCTCGCGATCCTACATCGGTCCAGAAAACCTGGAGAGGGGGTAATGGAGCATAATGATTGAAAGATCCTGATGCCATGGGGTTGTCGGAGTTGATAATATTTTGAACTCTGTTGTATAGATGGTCCAATGCTCCTTCCGATGTCCCAAGAGCATTTATGACGCCTGGTGTGGCCCTAACTACCGGGGATGTAAAAACTCCTGATGTCGAAGCCATAATAGGCATTGGATTATTGGCACTCCCAAAATCAAAAGTAGGAGACCCTTTAAGAATAGTTATTGGAACTCCACGTGCTCCTAATTGTCCAACCTCAGCTAATCCTCCTGAGTCTGCTTGAATACCGTTAAAGTTGAAAACACACACGTTACAAGAGCCATACATATTGAAAAGATCCTGAGCACCTACCATAGTAGCGAGGGATTGTACTCCAGCTGTAGAGTACATAGCTAATCGTTGGCCATCTGGCAAGTCTTTGAAATTTCCTTGCAGACCCTCCGGCATTCTTGCTCCAAAGAAACTGTTTTGTAGTTCTATGTTAGCTGGGTTAAATATGCTCTCTCCGTCCCATTTACAGGCGAGGACAGGACGATTAGAGAATGCTCCCTTATATTCACTCTCGTAGTCTTTCACGGTAAGAACTGGATTAGACAATGTACGCATGGGAGCATCTATATCTAGACCATCTCTAATAGGTGTGTAGGAGTACCAGCCCATTTTCTTGATTTCTCCTGCTATTCCGTACCATGGTACTCCAACCAGGTCACATAATTGTCTTATTTCTTTCTCTTCCTCGTCAGAGAAGCATAACAATTCTCCTTGTGCCGCTATGCTGCCATAACTGGGTCCCATTCCTCCTGAAATACCTCCCGGGCCAACTCCATAAAGTATGTCGGCCAGATTGAACATAGCCGCTGAAACATATACATTAACTGGCACTCCTTTCTGTAGAGGAGGAGTAGTTTCCTCGTTGGTTCTGTATGTACCCAACTTATCCAGATATTTGTTGGTTGATGATTTCCTGCATGTCAGTACTATAATAAGTACTATCGCAAAAGCAACAACAATCCCAATTGCAATCTTGATACCTAGCGACTTAGAAATTTCTATCATTTACTCTTTGGCAACAAAAAAAAAAGTTTGTGACACCAAAGAACTCGTTGAAATCGTATGGCATTCATCAGCGCCCTTCATTAAAACTAAGAATTTTTTCTATAGTATAGATAAAGATGAGTAAATTTAATAAAGATGATCACGAAGGTGATGTAAAGGAAGAATTTTGCGGAGCCTGTCTTGCCATTCCTGCTGCTCTGGCAGGAGTAGGAGCAGCAGGAGTAGGGGCTAAAAAAGGAAGTCACGACAAGATGAAGAAGATATTGTTGTGGGGAGGAATAGCAGTGACAGTAATTAGCGCAATAATTGCTATTATATATCTCATGAAATGCAAGAATTGTCGTTAGAGTCTTATAATCTCTAGATTATAAGTTATTACGCGCTATCTTCCGTTGTTACCTCCTCCTTAGTATCGACATCGTCTATACCGGGAAGTACAGCGTCCTCTACTAGGAACTTCATAAAGTTCTGACCAGACTTCTCAGAATCCATATCTAGACCAACATCCTCGCGTGCCTTGGCATACTTGGCGTAGTACTTCTCCTTGAACTCAGAATCTTGTTCTTCCAGTTCTGCGATGCGATTCCTAGTGTCAATGATTATATCTTTCATTTCCTCCATTTTCTTAGCATGTTCCAGATAAGTCCATGAAAGCTGAGCCTTCTTCACTCTTAGAGTGATGTAATTATCATATGGATCGACATCTTCAGGATCTTGACGACTTTCTGCAAGTAGAGCTTCCTCCCTTTGCTTCATCTCTTCCAGCTCCTTGCTTTCATCTTTCTTCTTACTCTTGATAGATGAGGATACAGAAGCTGTCATCTCCTTTCGAATATCAATTTCATCTGTTTCGGCCGAATACTTAGAACTGGCAGTAATAGGAAACGGTCTCCCCACGTATGTATGGTAAATCTGGTGATATGAATCAATTTTACGGATAATTTGTTCAGCTCTTTGCTGCGCCTCTAATTCACTAGCATAATTACCTCGTAGTTTAGCAAAACCAAATACTCCGTTATCATTAGGTGAAGCTCCCTTTGCAGGGGTAAACGAAATCAAACCCACTGTCTGTAGAGATATGGGAGGATCCGCATAAGTTCGATCAACACGCGGAAATTTAGCAGTAAAGTCGGTGTTGTCCAATGCACTGATTGCATTAGTAACTTCTTCCTCAGTAAGGTCTGCAGCACCTTGTTCAGGACGCCACTTATTTTCTCTATCACGATCTTCAGGTGCAGTTAATGAATGTTCTTTCTCCCATTCAGGGTGAGCTTGTTGCATAGTTGCCATTTTTGTTCTGTCTACAACTCTTTATACTACTTAAGCTGGTCTCCGTGTTGACAATAATCAGGAAGAATAGGCTGAGAGGGATCATATATATCGGCATCGGATAATTCAACTAAGAGTTCTTCAAATATGGCATTCCACTCATCTGTGTGACCTATGGACTCAGAAATCACGTGACTATATTCATGAGCCAAGACATAAATGAGCATGTTAAGAGAATAGTATTCGTTATTCTCATCTTTTAAACAAAGGTATACACGCTCCTTATTAATTGTATAACTCTTGTCTCCTCGATACAGATCAGTTTCTTTCATGATGTCTCTTTTATTCAAAGATGATAGATTACCCTTCCAATAACGGTCCTGGTTGAAAAAATCACCAAATATTTTCTTTAGTTCTTTTAGCTTGGGATCATCTTTCAGAGTATACTCTTCAAATTGCTTGTAGATTGCATAACCAACTAAAGCTATAATAACACCCACTCCAAATAAAATAAAGTACTTGGCGACATTATAATGCTTACCTGTATTCATTTAGTCTTAGTCTAGAAACTTTATAATTCTTCTATCCACAAAAATATTCACACACTCGCGTAGAGATCTTATCTCCTACTCTGCGTGTTTTTCCAGTTTTCAAAGAGAATGTTATATCTGCCAACAACTTATTACGTAGATGCTCCGGTGTTCTCTCATATTCTAAAACTAGAACCTTTACTGTAGGGTAGACATCCACAATCTTGCCAGCCACCTTTTCTGTAATACCTGGAATAAGTGATAACTGACTTATAAACCATACTTCAGGTGTCATATTGGCCTTTTTCTTTTTACTGAGTGTTGCAGAATACTTACTGGCAGAAATTCCCTCAGATCGTCTAAAGTATTTGTCTCCATCTTTGTTCAACTTATCCAATAGTTTCTGAACATAAGATGCAGTTTCTCGGAGAGATGCAGTCTTATATACTTTCAGACCATCTCTAAGTTGTGTATTTATAAGACTTCCTAGCAAAGTAGAAACAGGAATACCGCTCACTCTAGTAGTGAGTGGTTTATCCATATCTCCCTCGATCAAATACATTATTTTGTCTATTGGTATACCACAGTTAAGTAGACGAGCCTTTTGTTCTCTAGCTCGCCCGTCGCATATACTTGCTTTGAGATCAGCAACCGTCTTTCTTTCTATGACCAACACTGTCTCGGATTCCTCGCGAAACAATACATCTCCGATGTCTAGAGTTTCGACCTGTACAGGACATACTCCGTCCAAAGCCTCAATTAGATGATGCTCTCTGTTGTCAATTACTAGTTCAATAGTCATACTTTGTTATTTGGACTCAGAGTTTTTAGACTAATATGTGATTGAATTACTATTCCAAAAAAATATATAACAAAAAAGAAAATGGACCAACATATAATTCGAAGATTCTGTGATAACAGAGACGCTAGTATACTTCATAAACTTACTCCCGCTTCTCGAGAACTACTAATTGATGAGTGTTTCTCAGTATTATTCCAGAAATTTGGAGATCAAGAGCTAGCAGCCGACGCTCTCGAAGAGTTAGGAGAGGTCAAGAGATTGCGTTATAGGACTAATGAAGAAGAAGGAAAGGAAATTTTTAAAAATAGGAGTAAGCTATCTGGTAAAGCTGCTCGGGAAGCCTGGAAGAAATTAAGTAGTGAGGAAAGACTTTCTTACAGACCAATTACAAGTTCGTTAGTCTACACCGGAAAAATAATGAAAGGATATCAGGCTCTCAAGAGAAGTGGAGTAGCGTTAGTAAAAGTAATTGATAAAAAAGATTTACCCAATGCGAGAGAGGGTTTCATGAACGCGATTCATTCTTTTCCCGAGTATAAAAGGAATCGTGAAGATCCTAATCAAACAGTACATGGTCATCCTTTGGTGTATACTCTAGGAGGTTTTGCGGCATTTGGAAACCCTGCCTCTTTTCACAATCCTTTCGTTCGTCAAAAACGCTTAAATACTCGTGATGCTGTTATACCACTGTTCAATACCATAATAAACTCGATGCATAACGAAGAAATACGGGCAAAGACCAAGTTACAGATGGTACCTGATCGTATGCTTTATCGGCATCGTGGACAGGCTCCTTCGTCAGAAAGCTGGCATCGTGACGTAACACCAGCTAAGTACTTAAATAAAGGAGATGAGGTATACGGAGGGTGGCTCAATTTAGATCTTGACAAGAATCAATATTTCTCATTTATTCCGGGATCTCACCTTGGAGTTAATCCTCTAGATCTTCGAGAAGGCTTCGCAAGTCTATCTCCTGAAGCTGTAAAAACTGTTAAACATTACAAGGGACGTATAGCTGTTCCTCCGGGGTACGCTCTAATATTTCCACAATATATATTACATGAAGTAGTGTCTAGTAGAGCTACGTATGACATGATGAGAATATTTATGGGATGGCGTACAACCACTAGCTCTGATTTCTTGATACCAATAACAGCTGAACGTATGAGGACACAAGGGATAATACCTTTACCGTCGGGGCAAGAGCCTCCAATGTATGCAGCTAACCATGGATCATTCTTCAGACACAAAGAATTTCGACCAATCTATAATGTTGACTGGAAAGTTAGTACAATTGGTTGGTCCAGAGAGACTTTTAAAGAGGAAGGTCCGTCTGGAGTACCAATCACTGTTGATTATAAAGGAAAAGGTGGCAAACCAAACTATAGATTGATTCCAAGATACATGAAATCGTTACAACACTACGATTTACCTATGTATCCACCTTACACAAAAGAAGAAATAGATCTCTATCTTCCTGTATTCATATAAAAATGAAAAAT
>Ga0163179_10000400_pt1 | contig 31450 bp, 13 predicted proteins | sample AtlANTMetagenome_FD_109643 | JGI IMG/M metagenome (GOLD analysis project Ga0163179, IMG submission 109643) | Marine eukaryotic phytoplankton communities from the Atlantic Ocean - Atlantic ANT 2 Metagenome | ecosystem: Environmental > Aquatic > Marine > Oceanic | place: North Atlantic Ocean... | reverse complement strand
TTACCAGTTGTTTTCTTATAACCAATACCTTTTTTCTTTAAATCCTTTTCAAGACCTTTTCTCTTCTTACGGTTCCCACCTTCATCAGATCCACGATCTGCAGAGATGTGACCAGTATCTTTAGTTCTAGCATTACTTAATTGTCTTGCTAGACCACCTTCACATAGTTGTTGAAATTCTTGAAAAGTTCTCATTACGCTAATGCAATTGCTCTAAAGTCTTTTAATCTAACAGGAACGCACTCATTAGTAGATGACATTACAATTTTAATTGTAAACCCATCAAATGGTTCTAATTCATTCATAGTAAATTGATACTCTGAGAAATTATTTAAACCACTTGGTTTAACATATGCATCTGCTGTACCATCATTCAATCCTAGATTAATTATATCATCACCAAAACCATCACCATCAGTATCTATTAAGTTTTTAAATCCAGGGAATGCTCTATATGATTGAGAAACTTCACTAGAATCTGCAGTGAATAATCTATAGAATACTCTAAAGTCTGCTTCTGGTTGAACATTACCAGCAACAAATACCTTAAGTGATGTAGCAGGTTGTTTCAAAGAAACTTTCTTAGATACAAATATAGAACCATGTGGATCGTCTGATATAGGTAAAGATCTAGTATCTTCAATATAATTATCAATTGGTTTGTTTATTTTATTTCTACCAAGAACTAATGTAGCATACTTTGTATCAAGAACAGGTGATAAATTCTTATCACTTGATGACATATCAACTTTTACTGCTATTGATTTATGTTTAGGTAGAGTTTCTAATCTTGCCACTTCATTTACCCTAGATGCTGCTAATCTAGGTGTTGGGAAGAATGTAGTTTCATTTAATATTGTTGGCTCAAAACCTTGATCAATAAATGAAGGTTCATTTCCACCAGCACTTGTACCACTAACAGTTCTAACTGCAGTTGTAGCACGAGTCCCTTTACCAGGAGTAATTACATTAAATTGAGGTGAAAGAGTATTAAATTGATGATTTTGTGATATACCAACATTGTAACCACCAACACCCTTTTCAGTAGTAAAACATACAAGAGTTGGATTGTCTGCTACGTTTTCAGATCTAGGTCCAGTTCCTCTATCAATTTCCAAATAATAGTTATCTATATTTGAAGCATTTCTCAAGGTTTGATTTGATGGAACATTAAGAGTGCTATTAATACCAACTAATGGGAATCCATTTATCTCATATGGTTGTATTACTACATCTACTGGATGTTGAGACTTAACTGATCCACCCAATCCTCTACCATCAACAGTTAACTGATTCATACCAACAACATATGAAATAACTTCTTGTTCAATTAATGCTTCTCCCCTATCAGTGGTAATACCAGCAAACCGAGTGAAGATATTTGTATTTCCAACACCAACAATAGTTTCATCATTCAATGCTGAAGTTGTTTGTGTTGCTAAAGAATCTGGCTCAAGACCTTTAATTTGAACCTTATTATTTCCACCATGATGAGCATGATTTGGTTGAATAACTTCAATAACATTTCCAGTGTTAAGGTCACTAAGAACCTCAGAATCATTTGCAACTGAAGCACCAGTTGCTTGAGTTCTAGTATCATTATTAGTTCCATAATGTATTAATGCAGATCCTTGCTTAAAGACTGCACCTTGAACATCAGTTAAATAAATTGTATCTAATGTACCAGCAATTTCTTTAATTGCAAATTTAGCACCAGCACCCTTACTTACTAAACCACTTTCATTATCGATAGTAATAACATCACCAACAACAAATCTACTACCAGCAGTTATGTTCTCAATAAGTTTAACTGCTCCAGTAGTACCATCAATAGTAATAGTTGCAGTTGCTCCAGAACCATCCCCACTTATTGATTTTATTGGAATAGTATTAGCAACTGGATCAGCATCAGATGATTGGTTTGTAAATTCATAACCAGCACCACCAAGTACTATTTCTGGTTGTGTTGCTACAGCAATAGGTGCTGCAACCTGTTCAATAATACCAGTAATACTAACATCTTCTTTATCGGTAGGAGCACCAGTACTCATCTTTCTACCTATAGGAGCTTCTGTAGAAGTAAGACCAGTAACTTTAACTTTTAATTTTCTAGGAAGTGTTCTAACTGGGTTATTACCTAAGAAACCAACATCTAAACCACCAGCAAATGTATTACCATTATAGAAAGTAACTGTTCCGCTAGGGACAAATGCTGCTTTATATAATTGGAATGTTAGATCTTGATACTGACTTGGTGTCCAAATAGTTCCGTTTTGTGATTTAAATAAACTACCACCAATATATTGCTTAGTATGAACAACACTTTCAACATCAGGTAGATTAGAAGTCTTAACAGTCTTCTGTCCCATTGTAGAACACCACATCTCATATAAATCAGATGCTGGTGATAGGAATACAATTGCATACTCCTTACCACCCTCAAGATAAACTGGTGATGGGAATCTAATATTAGTTGCTATAGATGCATCAGTAGAAACTTGAATATCATTAGGATTTAATGAAACTTGTGCATAATCTTGAACAAGGAAATTGGTTGGTGTTCCCAATTCAACATCTCTAATTTCAACATATACCTTAGCACTAGGATCTTTACTTCCAAAATAAACATCGACTGATGTTAAGAACATTCCAGTTTCATCAACTCTGAATGATTGTGCTAAAGGATCTCTATATGGAGCCTCTACTCTTTCAGTATCAGATTCTTCATTTACTGATATTTCTTGAGTTGTTTCATTCGGTCTTTGTGCTGGTTCTGGTGGATTTCTAACCCCAACCATATTTGAAGTTTGTGTTAGAATTGTTCCAGTTGCATAGTATGTTCCAGTTGCATCACTTGCCATTGCAGTGCTTCCAGGTAGAGTTACTGTTCCTACTGGTGCTGCTGTTACTTTAAATGTTTTTGTTCCACTTCTAAAGAGATTTGGTGGTGCTGGAACTGCTGCTGCATTTCTAAAGAAGAATGTTCCTAAAACATCACCCCAACTATCAGAATATAAATTTGCATTAGATACTGTTGCTGTTGCACCACTAGTTTCTCCAACAATACTACATCCCAAAGTAATAAATCCATAATACCTTGAATCATTTGCTAATGCTACACTATCAATATTAAACAACCTTGAAGTTGCCGAATATAAATCTGATGGTGCTGGTCTATCTCTATCAAAAATATCTACATTATAAGTCTCAACACTTCCACCTGTTATATTAACTGAAGATGTAGTTACAGATGCTGTTATATCATTCATTGCAATTACAGCAACACCATACTTATGATTTGGTGCTAAAACTCTAACTTTAGCAATCTCTTTACCATTTTTAGAAACAATAGCATCCTCACCAACACTAAATGTACCAGATGTCATTTCAATCTCAGTTACTTTAGGGAATATATCTGGAATTCCACTATCTAAGTAAGTAAAATGTTTAGTAAATGGTTTCAATCCATTTGCATCAAATTTGACATTTCTAGATCTCATATATGGATCAGTCATTCCACTAATCTTAATACTTTCAACATAATCAAATTCTTTATTGTCACCTTCTAAAGTATTACTGAAACTTTTTTCTATAGTTCTTGTTGTAGTTGTAGTTCTTAATGTAGTTGTATCAGTATGATTACCATCAAATATATCCTGATCAGCTTCAACTTCTTCCGATGTTACATTAACATCAGTATCAACTACTGTTGTATCTGAAACTACATTAGATTGTTCTGCCCAACTATTACCAGTAGATTCTGTTCTATGATTATCAATATAAATCGTTCTAGTCCAGTTATCTGAAGGTGGATCTAAAAGAACCTGACCAGCGAAAACAATAACATTAAATGGGTTAATATTTTCTACTTGAGTTGCTTGAAGGTTTTTAAGTTCACTTGCAACTTCATCATATTTTAAAGTTATAAGATCTCCTGTTTTTTGACAATTTGGATCGAGTAATTTAAGATTTGCAGTAGTATCTACATTATTTTCATCAATAACAGGATCATATGCTAAGTTTGCAGGTAATGACCAGAAATCAACAGCACTTATTAATTCTTTATTAACAACATCAACATCACATCTAGATCCAGAATTTCTATTAAAATTAATGAAATTCCTATCTTTAAAATCATTTACAACAAATCCAGTTTTAAATCTGTTTAAACCGTCAGCATCAGTAACTTGTAGAGATTTGGTATCATTCTCTAAAGCAGTAAGAGAAGTCATTATTTCAAGATTATTGATTCTCTTTTCGAGTTTACCAATATCTCTCATAGTATATCTTCTATTATCATATAATCTAATCTTAGGTCCTCTTACAGGATCATATAAGTATGGTGGAAGTGTTATTTCAGCAACTTCCATAGAGGGACCTATTTCTGTAGGTGGTGCTGGATTATCAGCAGAAACACCCTTTACTAATTTCTTTGCACCAAATTTATCAATAACTAATTTGTCAATTCTAGGTAGATAATAAGTATATCCAACAATAGAACTTTCATTAGAAGCAACCACATATTTTGTAGTTGATTCAAATGCTCTATTATTGAAATCAAATGGGGATCCTGAAGTTATTGCTGGATTAAAAGGAACTACTCTTGGTCTAAAGTCTAATATATCAGTTCCTCTATCTTTTCCACCTATAGCTGGAATATCATAAGTATATCTATCTTTTGTATAAGAGTTTGCACTAAAAAGATCTCCACTAGTCTCATTTTGAGTCTTATAATAATCAAAGATTATAAGTAATCTATTTGAAGGTATAGAACTACTATTATTTCTTACTAGTTTTGAATAATCAGAATATTGTTTTTTATGTCCTTTATCTAAAGTATAATTTGTTGTCTTATTTGTGTAATTACCTATTGTTATTTTTTGTAAATTAGTTTCAATATTAGATTCTTTAAAGTTAACAGTTTCTCCTTTAGAGAATGTGTTATCATTTAAATATACAAACTCTATTTCTGTAGCAGATACTCTGTTAACAATTTGACCAATTGCTCTACTTGATTTACCTACTATTTTCTCTCCAATAATTGTATTAGTGTCCAATGCAAGACCAGAAACAAATGTCAATCTATCTAAAGTTGCAGTAACATTATTTTTTGATTCATAAATTGCATGAATTTTAACCACATCAGGAACATTCAAACTAATTTCAGAATCCTCTACCCTAACGCCATACCAATCACTCTTAGTTAATGCACTATTAGTGGACACACCAACTGTTCTAGTAATTTCCAGTTGTTGACTTCTAATATAATCTTTTGATCTAGTAAGTAATCCTACTTTCTTTAATGTTACTTCTACAGTACATGGATTATTTAAAGATAAACCTCTAAATGTTATATCATTACCATTATTTGTTACTGTAACCTGATCGTATGTTAATGGTTCAATACTACCATTATCATAATGAATAGAATATTTTTCAGCATCATATGGTTCAAAGAATGCACTTGTAATACCAACATCTAATGCGTCAGAAGTACTAAGAGATAATGTTCCAGAAGATGGAGTTTTTCCTGTTACTTGACGCTTAATAACTAAATTAGCATCTGAAAGATCTACCGCAGAAACATTTTTCTTTGGCATTTTTGCATATAATCCAGAATTGTTTAAGTTAATAATCTTAGGTGATTTAACCCTAAAAATATTAGAAGTTGTTACACCAGCAAGAATTCTACCATTATTAACATCTGATATAGTTTCAACAGGTGCTAATGCCATCTGAGATCCATCTGCTGATATAGAAACAACTCTATTATAAGTTTGATCTCCAAGATCTGTAGAATACCCTACAACAGAATCTGTCTTAATACCAACTTTTCCAACAAATCTTCTACGTGGACTTCTTGCAGCAGCACTATTACCATTATTAGCACCAGTAACTGTTAAACTATCAAAAGAAGAAAAATTAGGTAATATTCTGTCATATAAAACAGAATCTGCACTAAAATCAGAAACCAAAGAACTGTTTAAAGTATCAGAATCTTGCCAAACAGATTTAATATCTTCGGTAGTATAGATAAGAGCTTTTAATACAGAAGAATTTGAAGTACCTACTTTTTCATTAAAGATTAACTTTTCACCCTGAATAAAACTTCCTGTTGTTTGAGATAAACTAATCTCATTAGGATTTCCTGTATGATTTACAACATATCCTACTGCACCGCTACTAAGACCTCTAACACGACTAGAAAGTGGTACTGTAGTTACAATATTTGCACCTGGATTGGATATTTGTAATATCGTATATGTCTGAATATCATATAGATGAAGATCCCATTCAGTAACATCTCCAGAAAATGGAGCATCAGACAGACTGAAGGAATATACACGAGCATCACCAATTTTTATAGCATTACTACCAGTAGGACCATTACCTGATGGATCTACATTACCAGTACCTTTTCTACGGTTATAAAGACCAATAACATTAGCAGTACCACCACCAACATTAATCCAAGGAGTTCCTTCTGCGTTATTAACCTTTAATAAACTACCCATTCTGAAAGGAACAGATGAAGATTTAATTGTTTTCGTATCTCTTGGTTTTTCTATGTCTATAACTTTATTCCAAACATCAACATCATATCCTCTAACATATGCTCTTCCAGATGATAATTTAACACACATTAAATCATCATTAGGATCCCTACCTTCATCTGTTTTTTGATCTTCTAGATATAAACCATTAGTTCTAATTTCATCATTCAAAGAATTTTGTATATTAACTCTAAATGGTTTTACTCCATAATTTCCAGACTCATCAAAAGTTCTTGTAGCAAGATAATCTCTAATTAATGAATATTGTGTTGTCTTTTGTAATTTCTTAATTTCACCATCTCTAACACGAACTAATTCTACAAAATTAGTATCTTCAAAATCTAATAGTGCTTTCTTTGCTAATTTTGTAGATATTTTAAACCTATCAGCACCTGGAGCTGCATAATTTGTAAATCCTTTAGCATTATCATTTAGTGATGGATCATCATTAGCATTAATAATAGTTTCTACTATTTCAAGTCCTACTCTATAAGAAGGTTTATTTGAATATGGTTCTAATATTATAAGAGATTTTGGAACATCAACAAAGGTTCCTCTTATGAAATATATTCCAGCATCAACGCCAACGGCAGATCCTATATGAGATGGATCTTCAGATAATACCGTTAAGATTGTTTCTCCAGAATTTATTGTAGTATTTCCATAAGTAACATTTTCCTTAAGAGTTAATATTTCCTCATGAGGGAACATCTCACTTGATGAATCTACTCCTGACTCATTATATTTTAAGAAAATAGTAATATCTTCAACACCTTCATTTGGAGGTAAGATATAATTCTTAATTGTTCCGACTATTTGTGAATTTTGACCTACAACTCTGGTTCCTTTACCATTATTATTGTTTATTAAAGCATCAAGATATACAGTAACATCTACTCCTAAATGATCTGGATTTACTTTTACTGAAAAATATGTACTATCATAAGTTACTCCACCAGGAATAACCATAGATCCTTCTTTGAATATATGGCTTCCAAAAGATTCTACTTGATTTTGAAGTATTGATTGAAGAGTAGTTAATTCTCTTGCTTGAACTGGAAATCCAGGTTTAAACAGAACCTTATAAAAATTGTCTGCCTTATCAAAATCATCATAATAAGGACTTATATTTAAGTTTGTCTTTTGTGGCATTTTTCTTTAGAATTCCAGGATGATTTTGACGTCTTCTTTTTGTCGCTCATTTCGAGCAATCAGAGGTCTATTGTCAAGGTAAACAACTTCCCCTGATCCTTTATTTATCTCATTATCAGCTAACCCATTTGTAAATGTAATACCTAAATCAATTAATTTAGTACCAGTCGGGTTTGTTGTTATTCCAGTAAAGTTACTATTAATAGATGCACTAAAACTAGAACTATCTCCTTTTACTGCACCTGCTCCAGATATAGATTCAAATGGATAAATTCTACCAGTTGTTGAAATACCAGTATAATCAGTCTGATTGTTAAGTGGAGTAGAGAAGTTTAAAGATCTATCTACAAAATATTTCAGAACTTTTGTATCTTTATCATAAGAAGCAACATAACCTTGTGCAATTTGACCAGAAGTTAAAGTTTGCGTTATACGCTCACCTACAACTGGCTCAACATTAGAAACTGATTCAAATATAAAAGCTTTTAATGAAGAATATGTAGGTTGAGTATAAGTTTCTGCTGTTCCAACTTTAGTTGGATTCTTAACTATACCAACTTGTGCAAATTTTGTATCTGATGGAAAATCTTTAGTAGAATCATCAAATCTTGCATAAATTAGAACCCTATCAGTACCCAATTCTTTATATAAATCATGTCCATGCCCTAAAGAAGGTGGAATAATTGGTACTAATTTTGCTCTTTGGTTAGAAGGATGTGCTGCATCTTGCAATACACCTAAATCAACCATCCCATAAGTGTATCCAGATCCACCAGAACTAACCTGAACATCTTGGATTATACCACCAACAACATCAACCCTAGCCTTTCCTCCAGTACCATCTCCAATTATATCAATTTCTTGACCTAATCCATCAGAGTATTTTCCACCAGCATCTTCAATTTGAATATGCTTAATTTGATTATTATTTAAAGTAGAATCACCATTCTCACGAATTGCTTTAATTTGAGCATCAGTACTATTTGACCAATTATTAGGAACTGTAATATATTCTGTTGAATCAAATTTTAGTATATCTGAAGGAGAAACTGTATAAAGATACTTCCAAATATATCCATCACCACTAGTACCAGCTCTAGATGGTTCTAAATCAGTAAATGTTGGTTCATCTTGAGATATATTACCTTTTGGATTATTACCAGTAGATCCATTTGATATGCACAGATAAACTTTGTAATCCGAATTCATTACATAATAACTTGCATTATATAATCTACTAGATGATGTTATAGGACTTTGAGATCCTTCCTCAGTTGAGTAATCATCACGATACATTTCATATCTCTTACCAGCAGCCCAATCAATTCTCCTAATAATTCTTCTTATATTTGCCGAAGAAATTCTCTTACCATACATCATAGTATCACCAGTATGAGCAATACTAGAAAAACTATCTATAGGTTTAGGTGTTTTTTGAGTTTTATTCCAATCACTACTTCTGCCATAGCCAACTCTGACTTCTGGAGAGGGTGTTCCTTCTGGATTTGGTAATCCTATGAACACATAATATGAATTTTCAGTTGATTCTACTGATTCAACAAAATTATTTGCGTTTAAAATCCTAAACTGATCAGTAACAATTGCTGGCATGATTATTAATTAAACTTTTTTTCTCTATTTATAGACATAATTACACTGTTTATCCTAAACCAGTAACTACTCGAATTGAACCAGTATTTCTAAGACCAGGTTCTGCACCTTCACCACCATAATTTCTTCTCTGAATTGTTGGGAAAGTTGATAATCCTGAATCAACAGTCAATCCAGTAACTCCAATAGAAATTGGAGATGTTGATCTAGTTCCATTATATAATCTACCCCAAGTTATTTTTCCTAGAGAAATTGTTGCACCAATATTTGTTTGATCATAGAAACCAGTTGATGCTATTCCAACAACACCATTAGTTGTGCTTAAAACATTACAAGTAATTTCTGCTTGATTATCATTTAATTGTGAGAATGATTCTACCTTGTAGATATTATCTAGGAATGTGGATCCAATTGAAACAATCTCATCATCATTATTGTCAATAGAAGTAACCCCTGATCCTACAGAAATTGAAGTATCTTTAATTAAAATTGGATATCCAACTGATAATTTATTTGCATTTGATTTAAATGATGTGAAGAAGAATCTAAGTTGTAATCCACCACCACTACTTTCGCCAGTTATTCCAGTAATAATACCAGTATAACCTTCAACATTCTCAAAAGAAGTAATCTTTTCAGTTTCATATTGTGGATGTCTAACTATACACTGTGGTGGATTGGTCTTACTATAACCTAATCCAATATTAGTAATAGTAGATCCAGTTACTTTTCCGTCTGTTATAGTTGCAGTTGCTTCTGCAAATGTAGATACTCCAACAACAGCATACTTAGTTTTTTCAGTTGTTCCAATACCAACTCCAATAGGAGCAGAGATGCTTATATTAGCAGTAGAACCAACATAACCACTACCAGGATTATCGATTGTTAGAGATTCGATGTCACCATCATTAGATACAGTCGCAGATATTGCTGCAGGAGATGAAGTTGCAGGTGACATTAATAACGTATCAACTGCAGTAATAACAACATTATACCTATCTTCAGATTCTAAAGCTGGATTAGCATTATCCTCATAGAAGAATGCTTCAGCATCATCTACAAATATTCCACCAGTAAGTCCTGAACCATCAGTTGTAGTTACATCATATATTACTTTTGCTGTTGGATATATTTGTGGTTCAATAGTTTCTCTTGCTTTAGAAATTAATTCACCCTTAATAATCTTATCTTCTTTTTGTTTTGTCCAATCAAGAGGTTTAGATTGATTCTCGTTAATACCAACACCACGATACATGGTAGTTTCAACAAGATCTGAACCAAGAATATCTTTTATAGTTCTTTCAATCTCTTGGTCTATAGTATCAGGATATGATGGATGCTTATGTAAAATAATATCATCACCAATTTTAATAGTTTCATTTACATTAACAAGTTCAATATCTACACCATCTTGACCTTTGTAGAAGAATATATCAACTTTATCACTTGCCATTGGTGCTTCAGTGAATAAGAATGTTGTTCCACCTTCAAATTGATATGAAGTTAATGGAGTCTGTAGAACACCATTTACAAATATCAACAGAACGGCATTTAAATCTATTTGATCACCTAATATAGATTCTTCATCAATTTCAAAACTTAGTAATTGACCGTTGAAGAATAATGGGAATCTTCTTCTAGTACCATTCTGCATAGAACCAATACTATCAATAAAGTCTAATTCGCCAAATTGCCAAGAAGAGAAATAATCATTAAATGTTGTAACAACTTCTAACTCAAATTCCTGTAAAGGTTCACGTAATCTCTTATCAACAACTAACCCTACGGGTTTGAACTTATCACCAACAGCAAACGAATGTCCTTGTCTTGAAATAGCAAATTCGGATATTTCAAACATACTCTTAGCAGTTCCAACTGAAGTTCTTGCTGCACCAACTTTCATGTTCATTAATAAATTGCTTCCAGTATCTTCAGTCTTTCCTATACCCAATCTAGAAATACCAACAACTGGCATATCTTCATAAATGGGTTCTGGAGCTATAATTACTGGATTAACATATCTTGCACCTCTTTCCTTAATAGTAAGATCTAATGCACCACCAGTACCTACAGGAGATTTACCAACCTGTACTCTAAATGTATTAGAAGTTACTTTACCTACAGGTAATTCTATACTATGTGCAGGATCAGTCTTACGTGGATAATTATGTAATGTTTGATGTTGATCATGAGCACAAGTCATTATGATAGAATCAGTGCCAAAACCAACAGTTTGATTTGCTTTGTAAACGCAACCATTAACAGCTCTTACAAATGTATGAGTGAACTGGAATTCTGATGGATTTGGATTTACATTAACCCTAAAAGTATTTTGTGTTGTACTTGCAATCGAAACCCATTTTCCACTTATTGGATCAGAAGGTCTTGGATATTCATGTTCTGTTTGATTGTTATCTCTAGCACATGTAAATGTTAAAGAATTATCTTCAATTAATATTTTATCACCAACAACAAAACCATGACCATTTCTAGTTAAAGTTAAATTACCAGTATTCTTAACATATGAAGCAGCAGTTGGTGTAATAGTTGTACATCCAACAAATCCATGTGCAGCACTTGTTGCAATAAATTCTCCAGTTTCTGGATTATACTCTGCGTTAGTAATATTACGAGATACAATAGGCGACATACCTACGTTAATTGTAATTGAATCAGTTGTAGTTGCTGCTACTGCTACTGATGCATTATTGTGTATTGGATCACTATGTCTTGGATATGTGTGTTCAGTTGCATGATTATCTCTATCACAAGTAAATGTCAAGGAGTTTGTAGAAACTCCAACAGTATTACTACCAGCAAATACGCCATGTCCAGAACCAACAGTTAATACTAAATTACCTGTTAAAGGATTATAAGTTGCTCCTGTTGGTGTTAATTTAGTACCTGCCCAAGAATCAATAGAAATACAATTAGTATTTTCTGATCCAGGAGTAAATATGTGAATATAATTTCCACCAGTATATGCTGCACCTACAACAGCACTTACAAATTTATGTTTGTTAATACCAGGTTCTGCCTCAATAATAGCACCTGTTCCACCGCCACCACCAGAACCAACATTAACGGTAATAGTATTTGTAGTAATATTATCAATACCTAATGTTACATTAGCAGCAGGATCAGTTGCACGAGGATATGGATGAACACTATTATGATTATCTCTAGAACAAGTAAAGTTTAAAGATCCTGTTCTAATTTTAACTGTATCAGATGTTCTTAATAATGAATCTTTCGCAACATCTAAACCTGTAATAAAATTATGAACATAATTTCCACCAGTCGTTACTGCATTTGTTAAAGCTTGAGTAAATGTATGTCTTGTTATATTAGTTGATGGAACGGTAGAAAGAACTTTAACAGTAATTGTTGTATCAGTAACAGACTCAATTTTAATAGCAGTATCATTATAAGGATCAGTTGCTCTTGGATAAGATTTCTCTGTTTGGTTATTATCAACATCACATGTAAATTTAATAGATTCAGTTGCAAGTTTTACACTAGTTCCTGGTACTAATGCATGAGAACCAATAGTTAATTCCATTAAACCAGTTACTGGATCATATTTTGCGTCTGATGGTGTAAATGATATTCCAGGTGAAGCACCACAAGCAATATCAAAAGTAAATTGAGTTATATTACTAATCTGTACCCATTTTCCACTTATTGGATCAGAAGGTCTTGGATAAGTTTTTTGAGACGTATTACCATCCATTGCACAAGTAAATGTTAATGAATGATCTTTTAATTTAATCCAATCACCATTTTGGAAACCATGTCCATTAATTAGAACACCACTTGTTATTGTTAATGTACCAGTTCCTGGAGAATATGATGCACCATTTACATCATGTAATGTTGCTTGAGATAATCCATGATTATTTCCTAAAGTTAATATTAATTCACCAGTAGATGAAATATAATCAACATTAGTTGGTGTGAAATTAGTTGTTGTATTAGCAACAATAGAATTTGCACCAGAAGAAACAAATTTATGTTCAAATTCTATATCAGTAACACCAATAGAAACAGGATTTCTATAACCAGAACCAAATGTTAGATCATTAAAGAATTCATATGCATATCCACCACCATGATAAGTGTGTGGAATAGTAGTCATCCCTACTTGAACTTCAAATGTTCTATCGGATACAATACCAACTACAGGTAATGCTCTTTCATGATCTTGGAAAATTGAAGTTGTAATACCAACATAGTTAAGAGTTTGAACTGCATTGGCAGTTGCAGATACAAATGTATGTGGATCTGTATTTGTTGGTGTAGTTCCTAATAAAACATTGACCTTGAATGTATCTGGAGTTACAGTATCAATATAAAGATACTTGTCAAATGCAGGATCAGTTTCTCTAGGATAAGATTTACTTCCACCACTACCAAAGGTGCAACTGAATACTAATGATTCTTTCTTAAATTTAATAGCATCACCAGACTGAAGACCGTGATTGGCAATTTTTATTGTTAATTCGCCAGTTGATGGGTCATATCCAGTTCCACCAGTAACAGGAGTACCAACATCTTTGGTTGGGCATTTAAATTCTAAATCCTTTAAATGAACAGTTTTTGGATAATTAAGAGCATATCCATGAATATCATTGGTAGTAACTGTTATGATTCCAGTTTTATTGTCATATGCAGCAGTTTGAATACCAAGACTATATTTTGATGAAGTACCAATACCTACAAGATCACTAATAGAACCAGCAGCAAATAAATTACTATTATCGGTTATTTCTGCTTTAACTGTTGCACCAACAAGAGGAGCATAACCAAGACCAGGAGTTGATCCCATAGAAACAATAAGACCACCTCTTGGTAGTTGATTCTGGTTGATATCAAACTCCGATTGCATTGGAGTTCCATTCTCTGAAGTAATTCCAGTAAATATAACACTTGAAATACCTGCAGTAGCATCTGATTCTATTTCATAATTATTACCTGCATTATTCAGAGTAAGTGGTGTTTGGAATACACCGTTAATGAATAAAATACCATTTCCAATACCAACACCAGTTTCTGTATTAGCACCACCAACAGTCATTGTATAGGTTTTACCTATTCCAGTGAAAGCATCGGAAATATCATCAAACACCATATTAGTATCATAATTACTTCTTAAGAATGTTCTTCCACTAAATTCTGCTTTTACATAAGGTAAATTTGTCTCATCTCTTCTTTCTCTAGTATTTCCTTTAGGTGGATCTAAGAACCATACAGTACTATCAACAATATTGAATGATCCTCTATGCACCCTAGCAGCGATTCCGTCGCTATGTGGAGTTGCTCCTATACCCAAAGATCCTCTTCTAACTTTAACCACAGGTAGAGTGGATATTCCTAGTGCAACATCAGTAGAATCATTAATTGTTCCTTCAGGTAAACTAGAGAATCCAACCTGCTCAACCTTCATATATTCATTCTCAACTAAAAGAACATCTCTAGGTTGAACTGAACTAATTCCACTAAGAACGAATTGTGAAGTTCCAGTACCAATAGCACCATCAAGAGTATGTTCAATAGTAGTATATGTAACTGGTTGCTGAACAATTCCATCTAAACCAATAACTGTCTTTGAAAGTTTCTTGGTCATCTCCAATTCATGAGCATTACCTTCACCTACACCAGTAAATGTAATAGCAACACCAACATCAATATATTCTTTTCTACTGTATAATTTGAATTTATTTTCATCTACAACCTTAACAAAAACCTTATCTGGGAAAAGATCAGTTACAATACCAGCATGGTTTGTTGTAGATCCTATAGAAACTGGTGTTGCACCGACCCCAACAAAACTAGAACCAGGAGCATAATCCAATTCTTCATTATCATTAAAGAAATGATCATATATTGTGAATAGTCCACTATGATATTCTATTTGATTAGTATCTGCAGGATTAAAAATCTTCCTATAAATTGGAATTCCTTCATGTTCTAATTCAAAATTAACCTTATTTGCTCTATCACCATTTACACCATCATAAGAGGATAAGAATATTTCTTTTGATGTTGGTCCAATTTCAAGTGGATATGGTGTATTAACAAAATCATTTAAAGTATTAAAGACTGTGTTATATGATTGAACTTCAATTAATGATGTTTGAGATGTATCTGGATAGAAATTAATATCAACCCAATCACCATCTGTCACAGATCCAAAAGTACCTATTCCAGTATTAGACGATCCTATAAATGGATATTGAATTGTTGTAACATCACCTTCATCTTGCAGAACAACAACTTGATGTATTGCAGATTCTTGCATTTCATTACAAACTCTTACAATAGACTTAACACTACTATCAATTCTTTTATCGATTCTGGTTACTAATATTGGACTTGAAGTACCAGTTTCATACATTGATTCCAATCTAGCACTTCTTTCTGCACCACCTGGTTGACCAGGAACAGAATAACGATAAGTTGATATTCCTGCAGTTGTTGTTCCTAACCCTACAATATTTGCACTTACATTAATAAGTTGCTTAGTCTGGTTTTCGCATTCCAAATAAATCATTCCAGAATCATATCTGGCAGTTAAAACTCCAACTCTAGATGCACTATATGATGAATTTAAACTATCAACATATGTTTCTGCATAGTAGATATTAGTACCATCAAAATCAACGGTTACTTCACCATAATTAAGAATTTTAGTAATATCATTCTGAACTACTACATCAGCAACAAAACCATTAAAATCAGTTTCTGGGAATGAAGCAATAGTTGTAGTAGTAAATCCACTAATATTATTATTAGAATCTGTTTGAGCAATTGCAACTTTAAGGTTAGTTCCTGTTATGTCAATACTTCCAATTGATTTGGTTCCTTCAACAATAGCATTACTGACAAATTCTGTTTTTAATATTTTTATATCATGATCACGATCAAATTTTTCAGTTGGTGTGAATACTAAAGTTTTTCTTCCAAAAAGATCAGCAGTTGCTGTAAAATCACCCAACTTCATATTTGAATAATCTGAAGATTTTTTCACCAAGAATGCATCTGAAGTTGTAGTTAGAACCGATAATTCACTAAATTGAACATCTTGTGTATCTGCATCTACTATTTGAATTAAATATTTTGTGAAATTATTATCAATTTCCTCTATTTCAGTAAATAAATCTTGAAATCCCTTACTAGAGAATTTACCACTAATATCATCATGAATTAATACTCTATTTGACTTACATTTTGTAAAATCAGTTAATTTTAAATTATCAAAAGTAACAAATTTTGATTTTGTTGGATCATTTTCTGGTCTAGCATCAAAATCTCTTGCAAGATCAAAATTGTTTATAGTATCAACTCTCTTATCACCTAAAAGATCTACAACTATAACGGGAGTTGCTTGAATTGTAGTTCCAATACCAACATTAATACTAGAAGTTATACCAACATCAGCAAAGTTTTTAAGACCTGATGGATGAACCAATCTATTAATAGGATCAACAAGTTTATCCCATGTAACTGGACTCTTTATAGAATATGAAAGATTTTGATAATAATCATTATTAGGAAGAACTTGAAAATCTTCATTCAATTTTCCAATATTATCAACCCATCCAATATCCTGTCTATTTGAATAATCTACCTTAAACTTAGCTTTATTACCAATAATATCTGTAACTGTTGCACTAACATTGCTATTAGCACCCTTTAATCTATCACCAACTTGTATATCATACTTACCATCAATTTTAATAAAATCTTCTCTAGATTCTACAACTTTTAAATCTTTCTCTACAAATTGCCCATTTTCCTCAATATAAAGAGTTTCATTAATAGTAAATGTTCCTCTTTCTTGAAAAACTTCAAATACAGGATAATTTGATTTGTTTATTATATTTGCATATCCAGATTGGAAAGTTTTTGCAATACCTGGATTTGTTGTTAATCCAGCTAAACTATATTCTAAAACTGCTGGATTTGAATTTGTAAAGTTTTCAACTTTAAAGAATTTAAATTGATAATCTTTAGAATTATATCCAGTACCAGTAGTATCAATACCAGAAGAACTTACATTACCTTGAGTTCCTATACCAGATGCTCCAAACAAATCAACACCTTCAACAAATACTTCATCTCCATTTGCAAATGGTGGTGTAATAAACCCTGTTATCGGTGTTTCTAATGTACAAGTAACAATTCCAGACCAACTACCTGCCATAGAGTTAATACCAATACCATTTGAATTATTAACTGCAATAATTCTATGATTTACTGAATTTAACCCCTGAATTGGTGCAATAATATTAATAGATGATATTGATTGATTAGGTACTGTAGAGTATGCAGATGTTTCATCTACAATTTTATCAGATTCAGGATCATAAACTAATATATCTGGAGCAGATAGATATTCCTTACCACCATCAATTACAGTAATAGACTTAATAGTATCTACATTATCAATTCTAATAACTGGAGAAACAAATGCTTCTGGACTTAAAGTTTTATCTGAAGGATATTCATAACCAATATCAACTATTCTTACATCAGCAATTCTACCAATAGATGTTGATATTGCTACAATATTTGCATTTTTTCCATTATCACTAACAACTTCAGTAAATTTAGGAATACTTCTATAATCAAATCCTCTGGATATTACTTTAAGATTTTTTATTGCACCAGTAACCGTTTTTGATTCTGTTGAATATTCTATTTTTTCACATTGATCTTCCTTATATGAAAGTATTTCTGGAATTCTTGTTGGAGAAATTTTAAATGTATCTGGAGTTATATCAAAAATCTTATAATCTCCACTATAAACACTATCAACAAACTTAATTTCTGAATAATTTCTAACTAAAGGATCTGCAGTACTAATATATCCACCCTTCTCTAAACCATAATAGAGTGATGTTGGTGTTGTTTTAGTGAATGAAACTGATATTGTAGATGTTGTACCTACACCAACAGTACCAACCCCAGTTCTATTAAATATGCTACTATCTTGAGCACTGATAAATTCATTCTTAAACTCTCTATCATAGAAGAATTTAAGATCATATCCATCTAAAGAAGGATCGGAAACATTAAATGTCACTCCAGAATTCTTTATAGCTTTAATTTGAGGATTAACTAATGATAAATGATGATCTCTACCACCAGTTGAGTTAATTCCAATTAATCTTGGTGATGTATTTTCTACATCCTTTAAAGTTTCTCCCAGTCTAAATGTACTCTTACTTAGTTCATAAACGTAATAGCATGGTTCCTCTAATCCTTCTGTAGTGTCTGGATTACCAAATGAAGTAACATCATAGAAAACTTTATCTCCAGTCTTATAACCATGATCATTTACAGTTATTACTCCAGTCTCAGTATTAATTCCTGCTGAACTAAAACCAACAGTATTAATTAATAATTTTTGATTATCTTCATTAAAATATAAACCTAAAGGTGATGTTGAACCAAATCCAACAACAGCATTTGGCACAACAGTAAGATTAACTATATCACCATTACTTAAACCGTGTGTTTCTGTATTAGCTGCCCCAATCTTAGTAACTACTGTTGAAATGATTTTATCAATATCACCAGTAATTTGTTTATGATTAGTTTTTAAATTATATTCAAAGTCATCAGACCCATTACCGTGGAAGAATAATCCCTCACTTGTACTTCCAATTGAAGTCCTTTCAGTTACAAGACCAATATAATTTTGCCCCTTGTTAATAGCATAAACAGTTGATACGTCATCAGTAACATCAGGAATATTGAATAGATTTGTTGGTTGATCACTATTACCTACAACTAAAGATGATGCAGTACCTCTCTTAGTAAATGTTAATTCTTGTCCAGTTTTAAATGGATGATTTGGAATGTAAATTGTTCTAGTAGGAATTGGTATTTCTGTAGTTGTTTCTCCCACAACATAGTCAACAGTAATACCACCACCAGCAGTTGTTCCAACTCCTACTGACTGCCTAGAATTGAAATAAACAGATTCATCAAGAGATGATTCAAATCTTTCAGTATGAACAGGTATTGATATTTGACTGTTCAATACATCTAATTTAGATCCATAAGTATGAGCAGCACCTACACCAAATCTTTTAACTCTTACAATAGAACCAATATCAAATACATTCAATACTTTAACTATTTCATCATTATTAACCCTTATACTAGAACCAATTGAAATTGTTTTAGGTATTATATCAACATAAAGATCATCAACCCTACCTTGAACTATTGCATTAGCAGTCATAGATTGTGCTAATCCACAAGATTCAGTATGAATACCGATATTAAACGCATTAGTAAGATGTGGTATTGAACTACTTAATCCAGAAATAGAAACAGTATCTCCATCATTTAATTCAATGAAAGGCAAATACGTAGCAATAACTTCCTTATTATTCTTCCAAGTAAATACAGCATTCTCAAATTTATCTAATTGAGTTTCAATACTAGAAACTCCAATACCAACTAAAGATTTAACTTGCCCACGAAGACCTGTTCCACCTGTATTTTCATCATTAAAATTAGTATAATCTCCAACTTTATATCCAATTCCACCATCTAAAACCTCTAAATCATCAATTATACCTGTAGTTACGGATTCAACAGTTGTTAATTGTCTTAAATATTCGTTCGATTCAACAATAAAATCATTATCAGCTAAAGCATCACCAACTTTATATGGGAAGGTATTTCTCAATAAATTAGAATTATTAAAATCAAACTCTTGTGATAAAGTTGTATTAGAAGATATAAACGGTGATCTATATTTCTTACCTATAAAATATGGGAAAGATGGTTCTAACGTGTTTGACTGAGTACTAGGTTTTACACTAGCAAAATATGCATAAACACCGTTAGGAAATTCATCAGTCTTACAGAATCTTCCATTATGTTCATCTAAATTACCATTATCTGGATCATATTGCCAATCATCAATAAAATATCCAGATTCTTCAAATTCACTTACAGTTGGACGATCTATAACTTTATCCTTACTTAACTTATATCCAGATGTTAAAATTCCAACTGTAGGACCTAATCTACTAGGGTCTGTATATCCATATGGTCCGTAAATTGGATTTCCATCAAATGCCCAACCAATAATTGGTGAATGTTTTGTTCCATTATCATTAAATTGATTTGAAATTTCTGGAGTATATCCATGAACAGCAAAATTTAAATTATCATCACCATCTGGAGTTAATACTGAATTACCTTGTCTATGCCTATTGTCTATAGTTAATTTTCTAATTCTTGGCTCAAATAATGCATTACGCCCTCTCGGAATAACACTTAATGTTAATTGATTAGATGTATATCCAATACCACTATTAATTACCTCTACATCAGTTAATCTACCATCAGTAACTACTGGTTTAAGAATAGCACCATTACCAATAACTCCTGTAGTTGTTATACCAGTTGTTTCTACTTTTATTTCTGGTGGAGAATTATAATCATAACCTCTATTTAAAACATGAACATCAACAATTTTACCATCAACAACAGATGCTTTTACTACTCCATTTACACCATTTTTAATAGTTACTTCAGGATTTCTTTGATGATTTAGTACTATACTTCCATATTTTGATCCATTTTCATACAAATAAGTATCAATAATACCACCAGTAACTATTGGAGTGAAATTAAATGTTCCAGTAACAGTTGACCCATAAGAAACTTGACAATCTACTTTAATATCTGGATATTTAAATGTTTGTAATCCCACTCCTTCATTAGTTAATTCAACATAATTACGTCTATCATAATTCTCTTTTGAATCTGCTAATCTGAAAGAATTATCATCAATTTTCAATATGTAATAATTAACACCATTTAATCCACCGATTACAGTGCCAGATGTTGTATATTCAATAAAATCACCATCCGCAAATCCATGTCCTTTAAAAATTATTTTAGAATAACTTGTAGAAACATCAGACGGTTTAACGTGTAACTTTCTGTATTGATAATCAGAACCAGAATTAATTACTTTAACAGATTGTAATTTCTTCTTAGATACTGTTCTAAATTTATGAATACCTGCAGCATTAGTTGCTGTTGAAATACCAATTGTATTAATACCAACTAGTGCTTCATCTTTTGAATTGTGTAATTGTATTGTTCTAGAATTTATAATTCTAACATTATATGGAGCACCCGTTGCTAATCTTCCAGTAGCAATATTACTTGCTGCTTTATATGGTCCGATACCTAAAGGTGGATTACCATTACTATTATAATAGATTGTTTCACCTGGAAATAAGAAATGGGGTGTTTTAAAGGATATAGTTTCATCATCAATTGATAAACCACCAGAAAAGAAAATATCTCTACTATCAAACTCAAGTTCTCTAAATCTAATACCAATAATTGGTTCTAATAAACATCCAGATCCATTTCCACCACTTAAAGACAGTGATTTCACTTCCTCAATATCAAAATCATGAGGATCTACAATAACTTGCTTAACAGAACCACTAATAACTGGTTCAACTAAAGCAGTTGTTCCTCCACCAACACTATCAGATAATACTATTTTTGGTGGATTTACTACATCATAATCTGTACCAGAATTATATACATCTACAGAATCAACTGGACCATAGTAAATATAATCATCTGAAATTGGAGATCTTATCTGAACTCCATCAATTAACATACCTATGTCATTAATAGGAGTTTTTTCGCTACCAGAAACGTATAAATTTTGAGTTAATGGGAATTTTCTTAAAATTTTATTTGCATCTAATTTTTTATTATATTCATCTATCTTCGTAAAGGTATGAGATGCTTCTATTGTTTGATTCTTTACTCTCTGACATTCAAGTGAGTTAAAAATTAAACTCCTTGATTGGTATATTCTAACGCTTTGAATACCCACATTTTGTTGCATGGGGATTTTTTCAATATAATAAGTATCACCCGATACTAACCCTTCTAGAGCATTGTCAGAGGTATATACTACAGCATCTCCAGTTATCAGTTTAAAATCATTAGTAGGGAATGTAATCATTCCAAAATCATCAGTTAAATTGCTATATTCTGATAAATTTGGAAGTGCGGATGATATTCCTATAGAAGAAACTTTAACATCAGATGATAAGGTATAACTTGGTAATGAATTAGATGCAACATACGCATCCTTTTCATCATCAACATATACATTTAAAATATCAGATAGAATATTTAAATTTCCATCCAATATTTCTATACCATTACTAGATGCTTTATTTAATTTTCTTCTTAAATCATAATATTCCCCAACAGTAGGTGTGAATGAAGATAAACCAGATAATGTAATTTCTTTATTAATACCAACACTTGTAACTTCTGCAAAAGAAACTTCAACAATTTCAGAGTTTCTCTTTAATATCTCAACTTTATCACCAACTTTTAAACTGGATTTATCAATATTACTTCCCAATCTAAGGGTAGATCCTATGATTTCATCAATTTGATATCTACAACTAGTGTTGTATATCCAAGAATTTGCAAATATTTCTTTATATGTTCTACCAGAAATTGGATTTACTATAGATTCACCTACATTCTTAACGTAAATCTTCTCACCTTTTTTAACTAAAGATATATCAGAAATTGCTTTAAACTCTGATAAAACTCCTGTAATTCTTAAATCAACTCTTTTACTTAAATCACCATCCTCATATCCAAAAATAACTTCATTAGCTCTAACATCATCTCCAGTAGAAATTGGTGAAGTTATTCCACTACAACCAAAGAATTGATTAACAGACTTTGAAGTGTATGTAATTGAGTTTATACCACATAAAACATATCCACTTTCAGCAAATCCTACAGTTGAATCAACTGAAAGAATTTTATCATCTACTAAAGAAGTCTCTAAAACTTTAGTTTTACCTGGAATTGTAAATATTCCATTAATTAGATCTCTATCATTAAAACCAACAAATAGAGAAATCTTGTAATATACTTTATTTTTTCTAGTTAATATTTCAACTTCAGAAACAGATCCACTAGTTGATAAATCTGTAGATTTAGTAACAGTTTGACCTACTAATTTTGATGGATCTCCACTTATTGGTTCAGCAATTATAACTTCTCTTCTTATAAATTCGGATGTAGATGGTTTAATTAATCGGTCTTCCAAATCTAAAACTATAGATTCTTCACCAAATAATACTCTTAATAGAATCTTTATAGATTCTTCAATACCTTTGGACTGATAGAATGATCTTGCATTCTTAATAAAATTTCCTACATCAAGATCTTCAACAAAATCATTATTTTCTAATCCAGGTAAAAAAGTTTTCTTTAACTTTTTATAAAATTCTTGTATGAATAATACACTTAAATTGGTAACAGTTGCACCCGAATCATGAGATTCTGCCTTTGTATCCTCAAATACTAATCCCTCTTTATTGACATTATCTAATGATGTTGATATACCAACATTATACCCACTTATTCCACTAAATCCACGAATACAACCAACAAAACTTGTGTCTGTTTTACTAATATAAGTGATTATTTCATTATCAATCTTTAAAAGACCATATGTATCAGGGAATCCCTTTGTGGAAGTAACCTCAATTATTTGATCAGTCGTATTAAGAGCAGCAGTACTAGTAGTGTTTCCATAAACAACTTCAGGAACTAAGTTATCAACCTTTAAATATTGATCAAGATTATCAACTAAATCAGTAGTACCACCCTGAAATTCTTGCGAAAGATAATATTGTCTAAGAAAATCAACTGCAAGCGGAAAATCAGACCTGACAAATTCAGGTAACTGACTTTCAATTATCGTATTTACTTGTATTCTTTTATCAATACCTATGCTCATTTATTTTCTCTCTAGATCTCCATTAGAGTAACTTGAAGTGTAATAATCTCTTGAGAATACAACGCCTGAAACATCTTCTCCCGAAGCAATTACATCTTTAACCATATTTATCTTACTATTTGAAACGTCAAATGTGAGGTATAAATCCTTAAGTCCAATAACATCATTAGAATCTGGAAAAGCCTGTATTTCTATCAAATTATTTGCTGAAGAAGTTGATGTTATATTTAAGGTATTTAAGATTATTTCACCCTTAAGATAATCAACAGTTCCTGCAGATTTTGCAACAACTCTCAATTCATCTTTTTGATTTCTTGCAATAACACTTAAAACACCCTTTCCACTTCCATCTAAACTACCATCTGCATTTTTATTTGGAATATCCGTTAAAAATACAACATCATTTGACCCAGATAAAGTAAATCCTGTACTTTTTATATTAAATCCTTCAGGATTTATGTGGAATTTATTCCCAAAGCACAATTCATACTGAGCAAAGGTATTAATTAAAACTTTTAGATCTCTTCTGATCTTAACTTTAGTAATATTTGAGGTAATTGCGTTGTCAACACGATCAATTAACTGCAAAATCTTACTATATTTGAATCTACCCCCAAATTTATTAATATCAACAGTATTTGCATATTCTGTAAGAGAATCTACAACTCTAGTTTTTAATCTTTCATTATTTGAGATAAAACTTGTATTATAATAGATATCAGAATCAATTTCCACATATAATATCTTAAGATCTACAATTTCTGAGTTAATTCCAGCAATTGCATAACTTTTTAACTTATTTTTTATGTTTTGTTTATCAAAATCAGAGACAAATGTTCCATTTTTGGGTTTTATGCTAATTTGAACTTGCCCAAATTTAGGTGGACTGAGTTCTTCACCACCAACAACTGCAACAGACTCTGTTTTTGGATAAATTGACTGAATTATTGCTTCATAATCTCTTGATGTAACCGCCCTATACTGCGATGAATATAATCTAGGTGCAAAATACTTAATGGATCTAACATCTTCCATTTCAGCACCATTTGAAGCACCATTAATAGTGTTTACATCAAATCCATCAGAAGGAAGTACTGTTTTTGCATTAGAATCACCAGGATCTTTATCAGTAAATACACCTTGAAAATCAAATACAGATGCACCATTACCATTTGCACCATCAGTAGCAATGTATCTTACCGTGATAATTGAATCATTTTCTATCTTTTTACCAAAATAACCATCTCCAAACAGTATTTCGTACTTTTCGTCCTGAACTTCTTGTACAAAGAACACTTCAGAGTCTTTATTGATCTTGAGAATATTATCAATCATTGAAAATTCTCTTCCAAGACCACTATCAGCAGCACCTTTTACAAATACAGTGATTGTAGATGCATCAATAGAAGTATTACCTAATATAAATCGCTGATCTGATGTATTATTAAAGATAAATTGGGAAGTTAAAACTGTTCCTTGATGTATTTCTATAGGATTTTCTGCTGATCCGAAGGTTGCAAACCCATTTACAACGGGAACAGACATAGATTGAGTTCTTGAGAACCTAAATGTACTATTATTTGCACTTCCTACACACACTAAACCTGGTCTTAGGTGCAATATTGGTATATTTGCATTAATCGGCACTGTAAAGTGGACAAACGCCTTTGCAGAGGATTTTGAACGGGGTACATAACCAATATTTCTTGCAAGAGATACTACATTTTCTCTTATAGTTGCAGAATCTAAGAATGATTCATTTGCAATTAGATTAGCATTAAATGAATTAATATAAGTGTTATATGCTAAAGTATCAATTAAGACGGAAAAATTAGAACCCTCAAAGTCAAAATCAGTAAAATTACTGTTTGATCGAAGATAACTCCTTATTTGGGTTTTGATTTGATCAAAATCTAAACTTGTAAATTGTGTAAAAGGCATATTATTATCTTGTAGGTTCTAAAAGGAACGAAAATTGTTGTGCAGGTGCTTCTATACCACGAATTTCAAAAAATACTGTTATATTCAAAGTATTCATATCATAACCAGGATCTACTTGTGCATCCAAATTCTCAACCCTTGGTTCATATCTTTCTATGGTTTCTATTATTTGATCTTTTATAACAGTTTTAATTGTTGGATAAAAGTTTTCAAATAAACTTGCACGTACATCAGTACCGAGAGAAGAATTAAAAAATCTTTCAGTTGGAATAGTTTCAACTAAGTTTCTAACAGACCTTACAATGGCACGTTCATTATTTAAGACTACTAGGTCTTTTGTTACAGGATGTGGTACAAAAGATAAACTAATATCTTTAAACGCTTGAGATGTACGTTTTACTGCCATTAAAAGGTATATTTATTGTTATCTCCATTTATTTATAGAGGTTAGACAAAAAAAAGACTCAGATAACTAAATCCGAGTCTTTTTTGGTTATTTTCCTTGCCCTCTATACCTTTTGGGTGCTTTATTTCGAGACGAGGCGGCATATTTTGAATGTTTTCCTCTTCCTTGACGAGTTTTTTTCGGGACTGTCTCTACAAATGTAGTTCCAGTTAGACTTTGCTTGAATTTTGCCATAATTAAACTTGCTTAATTTCAGTTCTTAAATTTTGTGGATCATGAGAACCATTGTCATAGTATTCATATGCAAGATCCTCCATAGCATTAAAATATTCATCTTGGGTGAGATTCTCAAAAAGAATCTTATCACCCTCATAGATGTTATATAACTCTTGTTTTTTCATGTCCAACACGTACTCTAGGATCACACCAGATCTCAAAGCCTGCTTCTTTAGCATCTAAACAGAAGGAAACGTCCTCACCACACATATCTTGTACTTCACCAGATTCAAAGACTTGCATCTTAGGAGCGAACCAAGGATACTTCATCTCTTCATGTTCAAATACACCATTCTTAATAAGTGTCCATCCAAATCCAGTATAATCTACAGTAAATGGTTTCTTTCTTTTCGAGATGCTTTCGAGGGTTTCGTGGTTCATAACACCACCATTAGAACGGAAATCATCTTCTTCCATCCAATGAGCAACTGAAGTAGTCTTACCATCCTCAGTGCAATACCAACCAGCAGCGATATCCTGATCCATTAAAAGAACTTGCCAAAGTTTCTCAGTGTTGAATACAATATCACTATCGATCCAGAGTTGATAATCATACTTTAACTGTCCGTCCCAAGGTTTCTGATCAGGTCCACGCAATACATTAGCACCTAAGCACTTGCATCGAGCAAAGTTGACCATTGATGAGTAATCCTGAGAGATTTGGATACTTGCTCCAGTTTGTACCAGATCGAAGCATAGCTGTACAAAACTCTTCAAAAAGGTATATGATACTCCTCTTCCTGGTAGACAGAATACTACTGTCTTCCCCTTTATCATCTCCTTTGCCTTCTCATAGTCCCACTCAGGTTCTTTTTTGACAACGGGAGATTTCGCTTTAACTGTAAATCCTTTTCCCATAACGTTATGTAATTACGTCAATATTATACATCAATTTACTTATAACGTCAATGAAGTTCGGTGAAGTTCGGTAATTACTGCCTTTCTATTCTGTTTAAACTAATATTACACCCAATAGGTAATTTTGGAAAGGTATTAAAAGCAATACTAACTCTATTATATTCTGATTCATTCACAGGAACACTATGTACTTGTTGACTTGAAAAGACTAAAAGTGTACCAGGTATAGATGCTACATCACGACCACTTGTCATATATGGATTATAAGTACCCTTTCCTATTGTATCTTCAAAAGAATATAGAAAGTTCCTTAGATTATTATGAAAACGAATAGGTGATCCTTTATCTTGATCAGATGCAATATAAAACACACCACTTAAGAAACTATTACTATGAAGATGTGCAGGATGTGCTTGACCAGGTTTGTTTACATTTACCCAAGATTGTTCCATTAATATAGACTGATCACTTCCACAAACCTTTTTAGTATAATCTTGTATGCATTCCAATGACCATTGATTTAAATCATTAAATTCATCATGTTTTAGAATATACCTATCTACACTCTTACAATTACCACCAACCTCTTGGTCATACTCTAAAGTTTGAATATATTCAAAAAGTTTTTCAAGATCTCCTTTATAATCATATGCTAAGATAGGAGCAGAAGAAAAAGATTCAATTAGATTTGGATCCATTAGAAATAATTTACAGCAATTAATACTCTTTTCTTTGTATTCGTAGGAGTACTACTACAATGTGGACGACTACCATCATGTATACACAACCTATTTCTCTTACTCATACATTTAAGTTGTTGTTGAAATATATCACCACCATTATCTTTTCGAGTAAACTCTATGGGCGATTTAAATTCTTTATCTTGACATGCATTAATATCTACACCTTCATCTGCCATTAAGGTAAAACCATCATTATCATTCATATAAAACAATGCTGCTTTATGCGAATAATGCATATCAATATGTGGACTATGTACTAACTGCCTTCCTTGATTCATATACATTAATGCTCTTACTCTTATAATTGCTCTCATACCAATTGAAGTATAGAAAGTAGATAACACATCATGCATATCACTCTGTTGATGATTATGCTCAAAGATAGGATGAACAAAATAAAATGCATCATCTACTGCTTCATTATCACCTCTGTAAGCAACCTCTTCCTGTAGTGACCACCAACAATGATTTAATTTATTCTCTATATGTTCAAAATAATCTTCTTCTAGATGATTATCAAATACTTCAAATGTTTCCATTAATAACTTCCATCCAATACATCACTATCAAAATTTATTTCTTCATAAGTTAAATCATCCTTATAGTATGACTTGTATATTCTTCCCCATATAAGATCAAACTCATATTGATCTAAGTCTTTAAATAAGACTTCATCTCTTAAGTATATGTGAAATGTTTTAGTTGGTGTATTCGGTGATAATGAGTTCATCGCCATCTGTTTTAAATCCTACTTCTGTATCTTCAAACCATCCTTGATCATTAATAACCCATTCAGGAATTCTAACATAATATTCTCCAGATACTGTATCAACTTCTATAGGGCGTTTATCTTCTGCGGAATTTTTTTGCATTATGATCGTATTTGTCTTTTCCATTATATATCAATTAAGAATGTTTTGCAAGTCGACCCTGTGGGGGTTTTTTAACAGCGAAAAAAATTTTGATATCTCTCGCTTTCGTAACACTTTGTAGGTTAGGGTAGTTATGCTTTTTTAAACACGGGCGGGGGCGGCAACCCCCCAACCACGGGGGCACTGCCAAAACACGCACGAACTGCCTATGCCCTAACCCTTCACATCTCCCAACGCAGTGGCAACTGTATTAGAGGTAATGCCGTTATTAGAAGCACAACGCACTCTGCTGCTGCCTCCCTTAATCTGATTCACCCACTTATTTGCTTTAGCACCGTGAGCAGTGCGAAGGCGTGAAACCTTCCATACTCTTCCGTTTACTTCAATTTCGGTTGTTGGTACTGTGAAACTCATGGCGAAAATGTTTGTGTATAAGAGTATAATAGTATGCCACCCCCACGAATGGGAATGGCATGTGGCAGTTTAACTATTGCCCATTAGTGTACTCACCCATTAGGCAAGCACCATAATATACGGCAGCGTATCCGTACTCTTCGGATAAACCGAGGCATAACCCCCAACACTCATCAAGTGTTTTTTTGATTGTATTCTCAAAGGGAGCAGATGGGCATACCACTGTGTATGGGAAAGAAGGATTAAAAGCGGTTTGATTAAAATTGTTCATGTATTCATTATACACATAGAAGGGGGCACTTTAGGGGTTTTATGTACCAGTTTAATTACTGGCACTCTCAAACATCATCCGTGCTGTTCTTTCTATATGCTGAACTGTACCAGTGCTTATAGAACATAACTCTTCCATCATCTCAGGAGTTAGTTTGTTATGAGTGCGGAACTGCTCCCACGCTTGCTCAAAGCATGTTTCCATTAATGCTTCGTTGTGTATGCTGCTCATTTGAATGATTGCTTATTACTCTTTTATTATACCAAAAAAGAACCCCCTGTGAAGGGGGTTTTATAACTCTTAATAATCATTTAAGATTGATGTTCTTCTCAAGGGTTGAGCGTATGCCTTCCTATGATGCCCATCAATCAGAACTAACTGCTGCTGCCTACGCTCATTCTCTTGGAGTGCTGCGTAGATTTCTTGGGTTAGAGGTTGCATTTAAAAAAGGCAAGTAGTGGTGAATAATACTATACTAAGGATTGCTAGGGCGTTACGCTCCTCTCTCACATCCTTAACATTTTGTAAGGCATCAAAGATTTGTGCCTTAGTGCTTTTGAGAGTAATTGGTTTCATTTAGAAATCATTGGGTGATTTCAGGTAATCATCTAAATCCTTTTTGGTTTCATCAGAAAGAGTTTCTGAAATGGCATCTTCCATAAGTGCTGCAATAGCATCATCGGAAATGTAATCATTGAAACGGTTTGGCATTTGGAATCTCACCTGATATTTGTATAATAGCAACTCAGGGAGGAGTTGCCACTCATTGTTGTGAAAGTTAACCAGCAGTTAGATTTGTGAAGAAATCCTGCGGCACTACGTTTGCTGTAACGCCATCTAACCACTTGTTAATGTGGCGTGAAGTTGTAACGCTCCACTTGGTTGCAGTTCTATAATAATCGTAATCGGGTGTTCTACACGCTACGGGTGTATTATAGGAAAAGAAAACCTGTGTACCATCCTTGTAGTTAATCTGTGTTTGATTGTTGCCAAGGTTTTGAAGATGCATGTTTGCTCCTTTTGATTGGTATGTTAATATTGTACAGTTTTGAAAGGGGATCTGTAAACCCCCGTTGTGCCAGTATTATAACTGGCACACCTTATCCCAAAGGGCATCAAATTCTGATGTTTCTGAGATAGGATACTCAAGAGCAGCAACCTCAGAAAATAACTCAGTGAGGATTGCAAGTTCTTCAGAATTGATTTGAAGTGTTTTGTTCATTGCTTTGAAGTTGAACTTAAGTTAATTGTAGCATGTAAGGGGGCATTGTAACCCCCTCAAATCTTAAGAAAAGATGATATTATCTAACCATCCTCCTACACCTGATTTCTTTCTTGCAAGAAGGCGTTGATAGATTTTTACAATCTCATTAAACTCAAGGATTGTGAGATCATCACCACACCACTCTTCAAGGTAATCAGTGTTTGCTCTATCAGGTGTGCCATCAATGAAAGTTGGGCAACTGCAAAAATCTCCATCATAAGAGATCCAGAAGTGCCTACCGAATTGT
>Ga0163179_10000399_pt1 | contig 31477 bp, 24 predicted proteins | sample AtlANTMetagenome_FD_109643 | JGI IMG/M metagenome (GOLD analysis project Ga0163179, IMG submission 109643) | Marine eukaryotic phytoplankton communities from the Atlantic Ocean - Atlantic ANT 2 Metagenome | ecosystem: Environmental > Aquatic > Marine > Oceanic | place: North Atlantic Ocean... | reverse complement strand
GATGAAGAAACTGCTAGGGGAATTATAGACAAGCTGTTCTTTTCTGATACTAGATATAATCTTGGAGATGTTGGTCGTTATAGGATTAATAAAAAATTAAATATAACTGATGGTAGAAAAGATCTTGTGCTAACAAAAGACGATATTAGTTTAATAGTAAAGCATTTAATAAAACTAGTTAATTCTAAAACAGAGGTAGATGATATTGATCATTTAAGTAATAGGAGGATTAGAACAGTTGGTGAGCAATTAGCGAATCAGTTTGGTGTTGGTCTTGCTAGAATGTCAAGAACAATAAAGGAAAGAATGAATGTCAGAGATAACGAAGTTTTTACGCCCATTGATTTAATTAATGCAAAAACATTATCTTCAGTTATTAACTCTTTCTTTGGGACACACCAGTTATCACAATTTATGGACCAAACAAATCCTTTGGCAGAAATCACACACAAACGTCGAATGTCTGCTCTTGGACCTGGTGGTCTGTCAAGAGAGCGTGCGGGTTTTGAGGTTAGAGATGTTCATTATACTCATTACGGTAGATTATGCCCTATTGAAACACCAGAGGGGCCGAATATTGGATTAATATCTTCTCTATGTGTTTTTGCTAAAATTAATAAAATGGGTTTTATCGAAACTCCTTATAAAGAAGTAAACAATGGTAAGGTGAATGAAAAGCCAATTTTTTTAAGTGCTGAAGAGGAAGAAGAAAAGATTATTGCTCAAGCAAATGCTGACTTAGGAAAAGATGGTAAAATTTTAGAAAAGAAAATAAAAGCAAGAGAAATGGGTGATTTTCCTATTGTTTCTCCAGAAAATCTTGATTATATGGATGTTGCTCCTAATCAAATAGCTTCTATTTCTGCATCTTTGATTCCATTTTTAGAGCACGATGATGCTAATAGAGCATTGATGGGTTCTAATATGATGAGACAAGCAGTCCCTTTAGTTACGATGGACTCACCAATAGTAGGTACAGGTTTAGAAAAAAATATAGCACTAGATTCAAGAATGTGCATTAGATCTTTAGGAAAAGGTATTATAGATTATGTTGATGCAAAAAAAATAATTATTAAGTATCAATTAACTGACGATCAAAAATTAATATCGTTCGATGATGAATTAACAACTCATTACTTAAGTAAGTTTAAAAAAACTAATCAAAACACTTGTATTAATTTGGTCCCAATTGTTCAAAAAGGAGACAAAGTACAGAAAGGTCAATTTTTAACTAGTGGTTATGCTATTGACAACGGAGAGTTAGCTTTAGGAAAAAATTTAAAAGTTGCATTTATGCCTTGGAAGGGTTATAATTTTGAAGATGCAATAGTTATATCTGAGAGGGTAGTACGAGATGATGTTTTCACATCTCTTCATATTGATGAATATTCTTTAGATGTTAGAGAAACTAAATTAGGTGCAGAAGAATTAACTCCAGATATACCAAATGTTAGTGAAGAAGCAACTAAAGATTTAGATGAAAATGGAATGGTTCGAATAGGTGCTGATATTTTTCCTGGAGATATATTAGTTGGAAAAATCACACCAAAAGGTGAGTCTGACCCTTCTCCAGAAGAGAAATTATTACGTGCAATTTTTGGTGATAAAGCAGGTGATGTAAAAGATGCATCATTAAAAGCTCCCCCCTCATTAAAAGGTACCATTATTGACAAAAAACTTTTTGAAAAATCTATTAAATCAAAAAAACAGAGATTAGAAGACAAGAGTTTGTTAGAGGCTTTAGAAAAAGATTATAAAGATAAATTTGATGCTTTAAAAGTTAAGTTAATTGACAAATTATTCTCTGTTTTAAATGGAAAAAAATCTTTAGAGGTTAAAAATTTAGATGATGAAGTGGTTATCTCAAAGGGAAAAAAGATTACATTAAAATTATTAAATAGTATTAATGATTTTTATTTGGTTGAGCCCTTTGGTTGGGTTAAAGATAAAGATATAGATAAGATAGTTGGAAAGGTTATATTAAATTATAATAAAAAATTTGCAACACTTAATTCTTCATTTAACAGAGAGAAATATAAAATAAAAGTTGGAGATGAATTACCTAGTGGAGTATTGAAATCAGCGAGAATTTATGTTGCTAAAAAAAGAAAATTAAAAGTTGGTGATAAGATGGCAGGTAGGCATGGGAATAAAGGTATTGTTGCAAAAATTGTTAGAGATGAGGACATGCCCTTTTTAGAAGATGGAACGCCTGTAGACATAGTATTAAATCCTTTAGGTGTTCCCTCAAGAATGAATTTAGGTCAAATCTATGAAACTGTTTTAGGTTGGGCGGGTGAAAAGCTTGGTATGAAGTTTTCTACTCCTATTTTTGATGGAGCAACAATAGATGAAATTACTAAGTATACTGAAAAAGCCAAAGTCCCTAAGTATGGTCATACTTTTTTATATGACGGAGGAACTGGTGAAAAATTTGATCAAGCTGCAACTGTTGGAATTATTTATATGTTGAAATTAGGACACATGGTAGATGACAAACTCCATGCTAGGTCGATAGGTCCTTATTCATTAATAACTCAACAACCTTTAGGTGGTAAGGCTCAATTTGGAGGTCAAAGATTTGGTGAAATGGAAGTTTGGGCATTAGAAGCATTTGGAGCCTCTAATATATTGAGAGAAATTTTAACAATTAAATCTGATGATGTTATAGGTAGAGCAAAAACATATGAATCAATAGTGAAAGGAGACCCAATACCAGAGCCAGGTATACCAGAATCTTTTAAAGTACTATTAAATGAAATGAAAGGTTTGGGATTAAAAATAAAAATGGATTAAATCATGAATAAATTCACAAAAAATAAAAAAGTTAGTAGCGATTTTTCTACAATAACAATAAGTCTTGCTTCCCCAGAAGATGTTTTAGAAGAGTCTCATGGGGATGTTACAAAACCAGAAACTATAAATTATCGAACTTTTAAACCAGAAAGAGACGGCTTATTTTGTGAGAGAATATTTGGTCCTGTAAAAGATTTTGAATGTCATTGTGGAAAATATAAAGGTATAAGGTATAAAGGAATAGTTTGTGATAGATGTGGGGTTGAGGTGACAGAAAAAAAAGTTAGGAGAGAGAGAATGGGGCATATTAATTTAGTAGTGCCGGTGGCTCATATATGGTATTTTAGAACATTGCCAAATAAAATAGGCTATCTATTAGGTCTTCCTTCTAAAAAACTAGACATGATAATATATTATGAAAAGTATGTTGTTATTCAGCCAGGAAAAGCTTGTGATTCAGAGGGAGTTCCTCTTAAGCCTTTGCAGTTTTTAACAGAAGAAGAATATCTTAATATTCTAGATGAAATCCCTCAAGAAAACGAGTACTTGGAAGAGAATGATCCTGAGAAATTTATTGCTAAAATGGGAGCAGAAGCATTATATCATTTATTATCTAGAATAGATTTATATACTCTATCTTGTGAATTGAGACATGCAGCGAATAATGAGACTTCGGTTCAAAGAAAAAATGAAGCACTAAAAAGACTTCAAGTTGTTGAAGCGTTTAGGATTTCTAATACACGTATCGAAAATAAACCAGAATGGATGGTGTTAAAAGTTATTCCAGTAATACCTCCAGAACTTAGGCCGCTTGTTCCATTAGATGGTGGTAGATTTGCAACATCTGATTTAAATGATTTATATAGAAGAGTTATTATTAGAAATAATAGATTAAAAAGATTAATAGATATTAATGCGCCTGAAGTGATACTTCGAAATGAAAAAAGAATGTTACAAGAGTCTGTTGATTCTTTATTGGATAATACTAGAAAATCTTCTGCTTATAAAACAGAATCGAATAGGCCTTTAAAATCATTGTCAGATGGATTGAAAGGTAAGCAGGGTAGATTTAGACAAAATTTATTAGGGAAAAGAGTTGATTATTCTGCAAGATCTGTTATAGTTGTTGGGCCAAATTTAAAAATGCATGAATGTGGTTTGCCTAAAGATATGGCTGCCGAATTATATAAACCATTTGTAGTTAGAAAGTTAATTGAAAGAGGTATTGTAAAAACAGTAAAGTCTGCAAAAAAAATAATTGATAGAAGAGAGCCTATAGTTTGGGATATTTTGGAAAATGTGATTAAGGGACATCCAGTTTTATTAAATAGGGCCCCTACATTACATAGATTAGGTATCCAAGCTTATCAGCCTAAGTTAATAGAGGGTGGCGCAATTCAATTACATCCTTTGTCATGTACAGCATTTAATGCTGATTTTGATGGAGATCAAATGGCTGTTCATTTACCTTTAGGTCATGCTGCTATTTTAGAAGCACAATTATTAATGTTGGGTTCACATAATATTCTAAATCCAGCAAATGGCTCTCCAATTACAGTCCCTTCTCAGGATATGATTTTAGGATTATATTATATGACTAAAAGACGTGATAGTGATGCTGACACTAAAATGAAAGGTGAGGGATTTAAGTTTTATTCCTCAGAGGAAGTTTTAATTGCTTATAATGAGGGTAAAGTAGATTTACATGCGGTTGTAAATTTATTCTTCAAAGAAGATTCTAATGAAAAATCTAGTTTTTTAGAGACCACTGTTGGAAGAGTTATTTTTAATGAAGTTGTTCCAAAAGAGATAGGTTATATCAATGAGGTATTAACGAAAAAAGCATTAAGAGATATTATAGGAAAATTGTTAACTGAAACAACAATACCAGTAACATCAGAATTTTTGGATAATATAAAAGAATTAGGTTATCAGATGGCCTTTAAAGGGGGGCTTTCTTTTTCTTTAGGAGACATAATTATTCCAAATGAAAAAGAAAAAATGGTAAGCAACGCTAATTCAGAAGTGGATCAAATAATTCAATCTTATAATTTAGGACTTATTACTAATAATGAAAGGTATAATCAGATTATTGATGTTTGGACAAAAACAAATTCATCTTTAACAGAAAAATCCATGGAAAGATTAGAAAATGATAATCAAGGTTTTAATTCTGTTTATATGATGTTAGATTCTGGAGCTAGAGGTTCAAAAGAACAAATAAGACAGTTGTCAGGTATGCGAGGATTAATGGCGAAACCTCAAAAGTCGGGTTCTTCTTCTGGTGCTATTATTGAGAATCCTATATTATCTAATTTTAAAGAAGGTTTGTCAATTTTGGAATATTTCATTTCTACGCATGGGGCAAGAAAAGGATTAGCCGATACTGCTCTAAAAACTGCTGATGCTGGATATTTAACTCGTAGATTAGTGGATGTTGCTCAAGATGTTATAATAAAAGAATATGATTGTGGTACTCTAATAGGACTAGAGGTAAAAGATTTAAAGAAAAATGATGAAGTAGTTGAGAAATTATCTGATAGAATTGAAGGAAGAGTCTCTTTACATGATGTTTATGATGAAAATCAAAATTTATTAGTTAAATCTGGAGAAGAAATACAAAAAAACCAAGCTAATGAAATAGATAAAAGTATTATAGATTCAGTTTGGGTTAGGTCTGTATTAACTTGTGAGGCTAAGGAGGGAATTTGTAGTTTGTGTTATGGGAGAAGTCTTTCTTCTAATTCACCTGCGCAAATTGGAGAAGCTGTTGGAGTTGTTGCTGCTCAATCAATTGGTGAGCCAGGAACACAATTAACATTAAGAACTTTTCATGTAGGTGGTGTAGCATCGGGTTCTGCTCAAGAATCTTCTATTGTTGCTAAATTTGATGGTACTATTTATTTTGAAGAATTAAGAACTGTTAAGAGTGAAAAAGCTAAAAAGAATATAGAAAAAATAGTTATTGGTAGAACAGGAGAGTTAAGGTTGGTAGGAGGAAAAGATAATAGTATTGTTTATAATAACATGGTTCCATATGGTTCAACAATATATGTCAAAAATAAGCAAGTAGTTAAAAAAGGTGACCTTATATGTAAATGGGATCCTTATAATGCGGTTATTATTTCAGAGATAGATGGAATTGTGAAATTTGAGGATTTGGATGAAGGAATTACTTATAAAGTTGAAATAGATGAGCAAACAGGTTTTAAAGAAAAAGTAATTATAGAGTCTAAGGATAAACAAAAAATCCCTACTTTAAAAGTCATAAAAGGTAAAGTTGAAAAGACAGCTAATTTACCAGTTGGCGCTCATATTATAGTTGATCAGAATAAAAAGATAAAATCAGGTGAAATTTTAGCTAAAATACCAAGAAGCACTTCTAAAAATAGTGATATTACAGGTGGTCTTCCTAGAATCACAGAATTATTTGAGGCACGAAATCCATCTAACCCAGCTGTAGTTGCTGAGATTGATGGTATAGTAAGTTTTGGTAAAATCAAAAGAGGAAATAGAGAGATTATTATAGAATCTAAATCTGGTGATGTTAAAAAGTATATGGTTTCATTATCTAAGCAAATTTTAGTTCAAGAACAAGATTTTGTAAAATCAGGGACACCTCTTTCTGATGGAGTCATTTCACCTTCAGATTATTTATCTGTTAATGGGATAAAGAGTGTACAAGAGTATTTAGTAAATGAGGTACAAGAAGTCTATAGATTACAAGGCGTTAAAATAAATGATAAACACTTTGAAGTTATAGTAAGGCAAATGATGAGAAAGGTTCAAATAATGGATCCGGGAGACACAAACTTTTTAGAAGGGAACTTAGTTCATAAATTAGATTTTAAAACTCAAAATGATTCTATTTATGGGAAAAAAGTAATTGAAAATTGTGGAGATTCTGAGAAATATAAGGATGGGGATATTATATCAGCAAGAAAATTTATTGATGAGAATTCTTTCTTGAAAAGAAATGATAAAAAGAAAATGATTTCTAGAGATGCTTTAACCGCTACATCTAAACCTATTTTACAAGGTATTACAAGAGCCTCTTTGCAAACGAAAAGTTTCATTTCTTCAGCTTCTTTTCAAGAAACAACTAAAGTTTTAAATGAAGCTGCTGTAAGTGGAAAAGTAGATACATTAGACGGGTTAAAAGAAAATGTGATAGTTGGTCATAATATTCCTGCTGGAACAGGTCTTTCCGAGTATCAAAGTATAATTGTTGGATCTAAATCTCAGTATGAGTCAATGCAAAATAATTCAGGGAAAATTGTTGAGGAAGATGCTAATAGTAAACAGGATTTAAAAAATAAAGATCTTATTGAAAAAAAATAATTTTTTATGAAAGGAAAAGAAAATAAGAATCAGTTAAATATTGAATTAAAAGAAGATATGTCTTCCGGTGTTTATTCTAATTTAGTAGTGATTAATCATTCTCCTTCTGAATTTGTTTTTGATTTCATTTCTGTCATGCCAGGCCTTCCAAAAGCAAAAGTTAATTCAAGAGTTATATTAAGTCCGCAACATGCAAAAAGATTACTAAGAGTTTTAGGTGAAAATATTAAAAATTTTGAATCAAAAAATGGTAATATAAAAGATTTGGAAGGAACAAAATTACCTTTGAATTTTGGAGGGCCAAAAGCTCAGGCTTAATTTTTATAAAAAGTTATTTTTTGTCATCCAATCATCGTTAAATATTTTTCCTAAATATCTACTTCCATGATCAGGGAAGATTATGACTACAATGTCATTTTTTTTAAGTTTACTTTTTAATTGCATTAATCCAGATAATGCTGCTCCACAAGAGTAACCAGCTAAAATGCCTTCTTTTTTTGCCAACTCTCTTGTCATTAAAGCTGCATCTTTATCGCTAACTTTTTCAAATAAATCAATTAATTTAAAATCCACATTATCCGGGATGATATCCTCTCCAATTCCTTCTGTCTGATATGGGTATATTTCTTGTTTGTCAAATATATTTGTTTCGTGATATTTTTTAAAAACAGAGCCATAGGGGTCTATTCCCCATACTTTTATACTATTATTTTTTTCTTTTAAAAATTTTGCACAACCACTAATTGTACCACCAGTCCCAACTCCAGCAACTAAGTGTGTTATTTTTCCAGATGTTTGTTCCCATATTTCTCTTCCTGTTGTTAAATAGTGTGCTTTTGTATTTGATAAATTGTCATATTGATTAGGGTAAAATGAATTAGGGATGTTAGCATTTAATTTTCTTGCAACAGAATAATAGGAATCTGGATGTTCTGCAGCAACATCGGTCGGACAGATGTAAACTTGTGCTCCCATTGCTTTCAATATATCTACTTTCTCTTTAGATTGTTTGTCCGACATAGTGCAAATTAGTTTATATCCTTTTTTTATTGCAGTTAATGCTAACCCCATTCCCGTATTTCCAGAAGTTGCTTCAATTATAGTTCCTCCTTTTTGTAAGAGGCCTTCTTTTTCGGCATCATTAATTAATTGTAATCCAATTCTATCTTTTATAGAATGCCCTGGATTAAATGATTCAATTTTTGCTAAAATAGTTGCATTTACATTTTTTGTAATACGATTTAATTTTACCATAGGTGTTTTTCCTATTAAATCAGTTATGTGGTTTGAATATTTCATTTTATTTTTAATGAATTTGAAAGTGATAATTTTGAAATTCTAAAATATGGAATCATAATTGCAATTGGAATTAATGCCAATATTAGAAAATTCATCAGAAATATACTATAAAAATCAAAATATATTGGTATTTCATTTACAAAATAAGAGGAAGGGTTTAGTTTTATAATTTTGAATATTTTTTGAATTAGGCATATTGTTAAAGCCGTAGTATTTCCATAAATTAATCCTTTAATAACTATATTTGTACTTCTGTAAAAAAATATTTTTAAAATTTGATAATTACTACAGCCAAAAGATTTTAATATTCCAATCATATGAATTCTCTCAATTACCATTACAAGAATAAAATTAGTAATATTTATTAGGCAAACAATAAGCATAATAATTGTTATTAAAATTATATTTTTTTTAAATAATGTGATCCAATTAAATACATTTGGATATTTCTCATAAATCGAGAATGATTTTATTTCATAATTTTTTGAAATAGATTCTATATCGTTGTTTAATAGATTCGTTATTTTCTTTGTTTGCTTATTGTCTTTTAAAAATATTTGATAATAACTAACTTTTTTGTCCCATCTCATCTTTTTTTGAATATATTCTAAGCTTGTAAAGCAAATATTTTTGTCAAAATCTTCTAACTCAGTTTTATAAATACCAGTTATAACCATATTACTATGTGTGTCGTCATAGTTATCATTTTTTTTCCTTAGGAAACTTAATAATATTGTATCGTTTAAATTTAAATGCATTTTTTTTGCTTGAAAATCAGAAATTAAAATTTCAAATTTTTTAAGAGGTTCTCTTCCTGTTAGTATTTTTTTATTTAAAAAACTTGAATTGGATGTGGTGCCTATCCCATTTAAAATTATTCCCAAGAAGTTTTTTTTGTTACTAATTATCCCAAATGTTGATATAACTGGGTTTATATATAAAACTCCAGGTATTTCTTGTATTACATTTAAACTTGAGTCATTAAGATAAATATTATTGTTTTTTATATAATGTTCATTTTTTGAATTATAATAACTTTCAACTGTAATATTTGAATTTATATCTATAAAATTTTTTTTTATATTTTCTTCTAATCCTTTTCCTGTGCAAATAGATATGATAATAATAGCTATACTGGAAGATATTGCTATTGTGCAAAGTTTACTTATAGATTTAGAGTATTGTTTTTTAGATTTTTTTTGATCTAATCTTTTTGCTATAAATTTTTCTATATTCAAATTTGATTTTTTTTAACTAAATTCAAAGATATACAGAAGATTAAAATGATTATAAAATTTAATTTACTTTTTTTATTTTTCCTCTCATCATTTCTTTTTTCACAAAACAAATCAATAGAAAAAACAGAATCATATGTGTCTTTCTTAGAAAATAAGAAAATAGGATTAGTTGTTAATCAAAACTCGAAGATTAAAAAAAAACATTTAATCGATAGTTTAATTAATTTAGGATTTAATGTTAAAGCTATTTTTGCTCCAGAGCATGGGTTTAAAATTAATTTTGGTGCAGGCGAAAAAATAAAAAATGATTTCTATAGAAATATACCTGTTTATTCTTTATACGGTGATAATAAAAAGCCTTCATCTGAATTAATGAAGGGTTTAGATGTTATGTTATTTGACATTCAAGATGTTGGTGTTAGGTTTTATACTTATATATCTACTTTACATTATGTAATGGAGTCTTGTGCGGAAAATAATGTTTCTTTAATTGTTTTGGATAGAGATAATTTAAATTCTAATTATGTAGATGGGCCAGTTTTAAATTCTAATTTTAAATCTTTTGTTGGAATGCATAAAGTTCCAGTTTTATATGGCATGACAATTGGAGAGTATGCATTAATGATAAATGGGGAAAAATGGCTTTCTGATTCTTTAATTTGTGATTTACGTGTTATTAATTTTTCTGAAAAATTAGATTATTTCTCATCTAAATCAATTGATTTTGAGTCTCCTTCCCCAAATTTAAAATCATACTTTTCTATTAAATTATATCCTACTCTATGTTTTTTTGAGGGCACTGTTGTTAGCGTGGGAAGGGGCACGGATTTTCCTTTTCAAATTGTAGGAGCGCCCCAGTATAAAGATAAAATTCTTGAAAATAAAGTAAATAGCATTTATAATAATGTTAATATAGAAAAGTGCTCTTTTTTACCAGTTTCAAGAAATGAGTCTAAAAACCCAAAATTTAAAAACACAGAATGTTTTGGGGTTAAGTTTGTTCTGTCTAATAAAAAGACTAGTTTAAGCGATTTTACATCTTCTCCATTAGATATTAATATTATTATTCAGTTTTATCAAAATTTTCCAAATAAAAATATTTTTTTTAATTCATTCTTTGACAAATTAGCTGGAAACTCTAGCTTTCAGAAAAAAATAAAATCTGGTTGGAGTGCAGAGGAAATTAGATGTTCTTGGAAACAAGATATTGATGATTTTTTAAAAATAAGAAAGAAATATTTATTATATCCCAGAGACTAATATTTATACTGTCTCTTTATATTTTTTTAGTCCTTTTTTTAAAATATTACAAGCTTCTAATATTTTCTTTTCTTCTAAAACATATGCGATTCTCACCTCATTTTTTCCGATTGTTTTCTTACTGTAAAATCCACTTGCCGGAGCCATCATTAATGTTGTTTTTTTTACATGAAAAGATTTTAAAATCCATTTACAAAAATGATCTGCATTATTTATGGGTAGTTGGGCTATACAATAAAATGCACCTTTTGGTTTCGGGCAAATAACACCTTCAATTTTATTTAATTCTGCTACCAAAATATTTCGTCTATGTTCATATTCAGAAATCACTTTTTTGAAATAATTTTTGCTTGTTTTTAGAGCTTCTATTCCAGCTAATTGGCCAAAAGTTGGAGGGCTTAGTCTTGCTTGTGCAAATTTTAAACATGTTTGAATAAATTCTTTGTTCCTAGATACTACGCAACCAATTCTTGCTCCACACATACTATACCTTTTTGAAGTTGAGTCAATAACAATAGCATTTTCTTTTATGCTTTTTTCTTTTAAAATTGAGTAATGTTTATTGTTGTCGTAAACAAATTCTCTATAAACTTCATCTGCTATTAGAAATATATTGTGTTTTTTGACAATTTTTGCTAATTTTTTTATTTCACTTTTTGTGTATAAGTATCCAGTAGGGTTATTAGGATTGCAAATTAATATTGCTTTTGTTTTTTTTGTGATTTTTTTCTCAAAATCTTTCATTTCAGGTAACTTAAAGCTACTTTTTATTTTTGAAATAACCGGTTTTATGTTCACGCTTGATAATGCTGAAAATCCATTATAATTTGCGTAAAATGGCTCAGGTATTATTAATTCATCTCCTGGGTCAAGAATACTATTTAGAGTAAAAATTAATGCTTCTGAGCCCCCAGTAGTTATGATAATATCTTGTTTTAAAATATCTAAGTTGAGATTCTGATAATAATTTGCGATACCATCTCTATAACTTTCAATTCCCGCTGAGTGACTATACTCTATTTTTGAAATATTAAAACTATTTACTTTTTTTAGTACATTTTTAGGAGGATTGATATCAGGTTGCCCAATATTTAAATGAAGAACCTTTCTTCCTTTTTTTTTTGCATCTTCTGCAAAAGGAACAAGTTTTCTAATAGGTGATTCAGGCATTTTCTCCCCTTTTTTGGAAATATTTGGCATGACAAAAATTAAAATTTATTTTACAACTGGAGCTCCTCCTGATGGCTTTAGTATGGGGGTGTTCTTTGATTCTACCGGAATTATTTTTCCTTTCACCTTTACTGTTTTAGGAGATGTTTTCGCATTAGATGTTATAGTAATACTTTTAGTGTATGGACCTACTCGCTTTTCATCATAATTAATTTTCATAACTGCCGTTTCCCCAGGAGCAATAGGGTCTTTTGGCCATTCTGGAACTGTACACCCACAACTTCCTTTGGCCTTTTCAATAATTAAAGGTTCTTTTCCTGTATTTGTAAATTTAAATTCACAACGAGAACTTTTGTCATCATATTGATTATAAGTTCCCATGTCTATTAATTCTTTTTCGAAACTTATTTCCGGCGCATTAGGATTTATAATAATTTTATCTTGTGCGTTTAGCGTTGAGAAAAGATAAAAAGTAAAAATAGAAAGTATAAATTTTAGTTGCATATTTTTATTTTTTAAAGGTTTCAAATCTAACATTTTATATTTAATAAAACAAATTCAAATTTCTTTGTTCAAAACGATAAAAACACATAAATATTGTAGATTTGTTTAACTCAAATTTATTATGAAACAAAAAGTAAAAAAAACATATAATTCTTCTGATGTTGAGACTAGATTGTATGAGTTTTGGTTAAAAAATAATTTTTTTTCTTCTAATATAGATGATAATAAGCCTAACTATACTTTATTAATGCCTCCGCCAAATGTTACGGGAATTTTACATATGGGGCATGTTCTTAATAATACTATTCAAGATATTTTAGTAAGACGATCTAGACTTTTAGGTTTTAATGCATGTTGGGTCCCTGGCTTAGATCATGCATCAATAGCAACTGAGGCTAAAGTTGTTGAAAAATTAAAGAAAGAGGGTATTTCAAAATCTGATATTTCTAGAGAAGAGTTTTTAAAACATGCTTGGGAATGGAAAAATAAACATGGGAATATAATATTAAACCAACTTAAAAGATTAGGTGCTTCTTGTGATTGGGATAGAGTTAAGTTTACTATGGATGAAGATATGTCAAACTCTGTAAAAAATGTTTTTATTGAGATGTATGAAAAGGGATTGATTTATCGTGGAATCAGAATGGTTAATTGGGACCCAAAAGCAAAAACAGCTATTTCAGATGAGGAAGTAATTTATAAAGAACAAGATTCTATTTTATATTATGTAGATTATAAATTATCATCCTCAGATAAAAAAATTACAATTGCAACCACAAGACCTGAAACTATTTTAGGTGACGCAGCTATTTGTGTTCACCCTGATGATAAAAGGTATAAATCTCTAATAGGAAAAAAAGTTTTAGTTCCTTTGATAAATAGAGAAGTTCCCATTATTTCTGATGACTATATTGATCCAGAATTTGGAACAGGGGCCCTCAAAATTACACCAGCCCATGACATTAATGATTATAAAATTGGCAAAAAAAATAACTTAGAAATAATCTCGGTTATTGATGAAAATGGCTTTATGCATGAAGATGCCAAATTATATGTAGGAAGAGATAGATTTGAGGTTAGAAAAGAAATTATTAAAGACATTGAGTCTATAAATCAGTTGAATAAAACAGAAAGTATCAAAAATAAAGTTGGTTTTTCTGAAAGAACAAATGAAGTGATTGAACCTAAATTGTCTATGCAGTGGTTTTTTGATGTTAAAGAAATTTCAAAGCCTGCGATAGAAGCCGTCTTAAAAAATAAAATTAATTTTTTTCCAAAGAATTTTACAAAAACTTATAAATATTGGATGGAAAACATTCAAGATTGGTGTATTTCAAGGCAATTGTGGTGGGGGCATCGAATACCTGTTTTTTATTATCAAAATGACAAATTTGTAGTTGCGAAAGACAAGAAAGAAGCCCTAGTGAAAATTCATCAAATAGAAGGAAAAAAAAGTTTTAAATTATCTGATTTAAAACAAGATGAAGATGTTTTAGATACTTGGTTTTCTTCTTGGCTTTGGCCAATTAGTGTTTTTGATGGAATTATAAATAAAAATAACAAAGAGATAGAATATTATTATCCAACAAATGATTTAGTCACAGGCCCAGATATAATATTCTTTTGGGTTGCTAGAATGATTATGGCGGGCTTTTCTTTTTATGATAAAATCCCATTTAAAAATGTTTATTTTACCGGTATCGTAAGAGATAAAAAAAGAAGAAAAATGTCAAAATCTTTGGGTAATTCCCCTGATGCGATTGAATTAATAAATAAATATGGTGCGGATGGAGTAAGGTCTGGGATGCTTTTTTCTTCAAATGCAGGAAATGATCTTTTATTTGATGAAATATTATGTCAACAAGGTCGGAATTTTTCAAACAAAATTTGGAATGCATATAGATTAGTTGATTCTTGGGCTACTTCTAAAGAGAAACAAAATGATGTCAATGAAATTAGTGTTGATTGGTTTGAGAACAGATTTTCAGAAGAATTAAAGACTATTAATGAGTCGTTTGAAAAATTTAGAATCTCAGAATGTTTGATGAAGATTTATAAATTAATTTGGGATGACTTCTGTAGTTATTATTTAGAATTAATTAAGCCAAGTAATCAAATTATTGATAGAAAAACGAAAGAAAAAACTATTTATTTTTTTGAAAAATTAATGATTATTTTACACCCATTCATGCCCTTCGTTACAGAAGAGATATGGCAAAAAATTGAAAAAAGAAAAAGTGGCGAAAGTATAGTTTATGCTGAGTGGCCAAAACAAAAGAATATAAATAAAAATTTACTAAAGTCTTTTTCATTTTTATTTAAATTAATTTCTAAAATCAGAAAAATCAGAAAAGAAAAAGGAGTGCCAATCAAATCCAATATTGACCTTTTTGTTGAAGAAAATTTAGATGTTTCACACATTCAGATTTTAAAAAAATTATGTTTGATGTCAAAAGTTGAAAGAGTAAATGAAAAGGTTGAAAATACTTTTCCATTTTTATTAGAAACTAATAAGTATTATTTAAAACTTCCTTTTTTAATAGATGAAAAAGAAGAAAAAAGCAGGTTGCAAAAAGAACTTGATTATCAAAACTCTTTTTTAAAATCTATAGAGAAAAAACTCTCTAATGAGAATTTTCTTCAAAATGCACCTGAAAAAGTATTGCTATTAGAAAAAAAGAAACAAGAAGATGCTTTAATCAAAATAAATTCTTTAAAGAAACAAATTTTATCATTTTAGTTATATGTCTGAAAAAGTTTATAAACCAAAAAATAAAATCCGAATAGTTACTGCTGCTAGCTTATTTGATGGCCATGATGCTGCTATAAATATTATGAGGAGGATTATTCAGGCTACTGGCTGTGAAGTTATTCATTTAGGTCACGATCGTTCTGTTGAAGAAGTTGTTAATTGTGCGATTCAAGAAGATGTAAATGCTATAGCAATGACTTCCTATCAAGGGGGGCACATGGAGTATTTAAAATATATGTATGATCTTCTTCAGAAAAAAAACGTTTCACACATTAAGATTTTTGCTGGAGGTGGTGGGACTATATTACCAGAAGAAATAAAGGAACTACATGAGTATGGAATAACTAAAGTATATCACCCTGATGATGGTAGAAAAATGGGTTTGCAGGGAATGATAAATGATTTAGTTAAAAAATCAGATTTTCCAATAGGAAAAAACTTTAAAAAAAGCATTAATAATTTAAACTTAGATAAAAATGTTTCTAGATTAATTTCTGCAGCTGAGAATTTCCCTAATCTATTAAAAAAAGATTTGCTGTCAATACATAATTTAGCAAAATCTTCTTTGGTCCCAGTGTTAGGTATTACTGGAACAGGTGGTGCTGGAAAATCATCTTTGATAGATGAATTATTACGTAGATTCTTATATGATTTTGACGATAAAAAAATTGGTATTATTTGTGTAGATCCATCAAAAAGAAAAAGCGGGGGAGCTCTTTTAGGAGATAGAATTAGGATGAATTCTTCAAATAATTCTAGAGTTTTTATGCGTTCTTTAGCTACTAGGCAAGCTAATTTAGCTTTATCTGCTCATGTTAATGATGCAATATCAATATTAAAAGCTTCTCAATTTGATTTAATTATTTTGGAAACATCAGGTATAGGTCAATCAGATACCGAGATTTTAGATCATTCTGATATTTCGTTGTATGTAATGACGCCTGAATATGGAGCGGCAACACAACTAGAAAAAATTGACATGTTAGATTTTGCTGATGTTATTGCTATTAATAAATTTGATAGAAGAGGAGCTTTGGATGCCTTAAGAGATGTTAAGAAGCAGTACCAAAGAAATAATAAATTATTTTCTGAAAAAATAGATTCAATGCCTGTTTTCGGAACAGTGGCTTCACAATTTAATGACCCAGGCCTTTCTTTTTTATATAATTATATTTTGAAGAAGTTTGTAGAAAATAATTTTCCTCATTTTTCTGCGCCCAAATCAGAAGTTCAAACATATGATAGAATTTGTATTATTCCTCAAAAAAGAGTTAGATATTTATCAGAAATATCAGAAGAAAACAGAAAGTATAATGCTTGGGTTGAAGAACAGAAAAATATAGCAAGTGATATTTATAATTTAGATTCTGCAAAAAACATTATTGACAATGAGGGTGGTGACTTAAAATTAGAAAAGAGAATAACATCTATTCTTTTAAAAAAAGAATCTGAGTTAGATTCTAAGAATAAAGAATTATTAAAAAAATGGAAAAATTTAAAAAAATTATATTCAAATAACTTATTTAAGTTTCGAGTTAGAAAGAAAGAGCTTGCAATTAAGACTTATACTTATTCACTTTCAGGTTTAAAAATACCTAAAGTTAGTTTACCAAAATATAATGATTTAGGTGATATTTTAAGATGGCAGTTGCAAGAAAATGTCCCAGGGAATTTCCCTTTTACTTCTGGTATTTTTCCATTTAAAAGAGAAGGTGAAGATCCTACTCGAATGTTTGCTGGAGAAGGTGGTCCGGAGAGAACAAATAAAAGGTTTCATTATTTGAGCTATGGGATGCCGGCCAAGAGGTTGTCAACTGCTTTTGACTCAGTCACTTTGTATGGAAATGACCCAGATTATAGACCAGATATATATGGAAAAATAGGGAATGCAGGTGTTTCAGTTTGTTGTTTAGATGATGCTAAAAAATTATATTCAGGTTTCAATCTCGTTGATGCTTTAACTTCAGTTTCGATGACCATTAATGGTCCTGCTCCAATAATTTTAGCCTATTTTTTGAATGCAGCTATTGATCAACAGTGTGAATTATATATAAAAAAAGAGGGTTTAGAAAAAAAAGTTAATCAAAAGATTGATAAAATTTATAAGAATAAGAAAAAGCCTCAATATCAAGGAAAATTACCTCTTGGTAATAATGGTCTTGGTTTGATGTTATTAGGTGTTTCGGGTCAAGATGTAATTGATAAAAAAATATATGATAAAATTAAAAAAGAAACTTTAAAAAAAGTTAGAGGAACTGTTCAAGCTGATATTTTAAAGGAAGATCAAGCTCAAAATACATGTATATTTTCTACAGAATTTTCTTTAAAGGTTATGGGCGATATTCAAGAATACTTTATTGAAAAAAATGTGCAAAGTTTTTACTCTGTTTCGATTTCAGGTTATCATATTGCTGAAGCAGGTGCTAATCCAATTACTCAATTAGCATTTACTTTAGCTAATGGATTTACTTATATAGAGTATTATTTGAGCAGAGGAATGAAGATTGACGATTTTGCACCTAATTTATCTTTTTTCTTTTCCAATGGTATAGATCCAGAATATGCTGTTATAGGTAGGGTAGCAAGAAGAATCTGGGCAAAAGCATTAAAATATAAATATGGTGGTAATAAAAGATCACAAATGTTGAAATATCACATTCAAACTTCTGGCCGTTCTTTACATGCTCAAGAAATAGATTTTAATGATATTAGGACAACTTTACAAGCTTTATATGCTATATACGATAATTGTAACTCTTTACACACAAACGCTTATGATGAAGCTATTACGACACCAACAGAGGAGTCTGTCCGTCGGGCAGTTGCAATTCAGTTAATAATTAATAAAGAGTTAGGTCTTGCAAAAAATGAAAACCCAATGCAGGGTTCTTTTGTAATTGAGGAATTAACTGATTTAGTTGAAGAGGCTGTTTTAAATGAATTTGATAGGATTACTGAGAGAGGAGGGGTTTTGGGGGCTATGGAAACTATGTATCAGAGGTCTAAGATACAAGAAGAATCTTTGCATTATGAAAGTTTAAAACATTCGGGTGACTTTCCAATTATAGGTGTTAATACTTTTTTGAATAAAAAAGGTTCTCCAACTATAATTCCTGAGGAAGTAATTCGATCAACTAAAAAAGAAAAAGAAAATCAAATTTTCACAGTGAATAATTTAAAAAAGAATCATTCTAAAATTACTCAGAATCTTTTAACTAATTTAAAAGATTCAGTTGTTAATAATGGAAATATTTTCTCATCATTAATGGAAACTTGTAAGTATTGTTCTCTTGGTGAAATTTCTGATGCTTTATTTAAAGTGGGAGGAAAATACAGAAGGAATATGTAATTAGTATTTTAATAAAAAATTATTGATTATTTTTTCCTTGTCTATAGGTTGTTTATAATATTTGCATATTTTTTCTAATAATCTTTCTAGAACACTGTCAGGGCAAGAAGCTCCACCGCTTATTAAAATATTTATTTCTTTTTTATTTGGTAAATAATTTTCTTTAATTTTTTCTACCTTTTCTTTCATGTTAAAATGAATAATTTTTTCATTTGAAATAAGTTTTTCTTCCGAAGATATAAAGTAAGTGTCAAAAAATTTCTCACATATCTTGACAAGTTGAGATGTGTTAGAGCTATTATACCCTCCGGCAATAAATGCGACATCAATCTCTAGATTGAGTAATTGTTTTATACTTTTTTGGTTTTCATTTGTTGCATAACATAAAGTATCTCTAGTATTGGCTATATATTTTTTTGATTGATTTTTTCCATGTTTTTTTTCCATGATTTTCTCAAAAAAAGATGCAATTGCTTGTGTTTCTTCAGCTAGCATTGTTGTTTGATTTACAACTCCTATTTTTTTTAAATCTTTTTTTGGATTAAAGTTTTTTGAGAATCTTCCTTTGAATTTTTTTTCAAAATCTACTTTTTTTTCATCTAATATGTATTGTGATAATAAGACTGCTTCTGTTTCATTTTTTATTATAATCCTAGGTGTATTTTCGATGAAATTTGAAAAAGTTGCCTTTGTTTCTTCATGTTCAGGTTTGCCGTGTATTATAATAGTATATTTTTCTCTTGCTAATTGATTTCCTCTATTCCAAACTTTTGTAACAAATGGGCAAGTTGTATTATACGATTTGGTTTCTATTCCTTTTTTTTCTATTATTTCCATATTTTCTTTAGTTGTTCCAAATGCTGGAATAATAATGATATCATTCTTTGATATTTGACTCCAGGGTATAATCGTTTTCCCTGTACTTTCTTGTAAAAATTGAATTCCTTTTTTTTTGAGATCAATATTTACATTAGGATTATGGATAATTTCACTTATTAGATATATTTTCTTTTTTGGATTTTCCTCTATTGTTTTATAGCAAATTTCAATAGCATTTTTTACTCCAAAACAAAATCCAAAATATTTTGGGATATAAAAATTTAATTTTCCTATTTTTAATTTAGTAGGGGTGTAGTCTATTCGCTTTTCTTGTTTTGTGCGTATATTTTTCACCTCTGATATTAACTTTGACTCATAATATTTTGGTAAAAAAAAGCTTTTCAAGGTCTTTTAGATTTTTTTTTCAAATATAGTGATTAATTAAATTTTGTAATTTATTTTTTAAACTTATCTAAGTTTGTATATTTGCTGACTTGATTTATAATTAACTAAATATGATAGAAGAAAATAATGATATTTTAAAAGATACTGAAGATCAACAAAGTGAATTAAATAATATGGTTGATGAACCTATTATTAACTCTAAAAGTTCTTTAGAAGAAGCTGAAGTTTCAGACGAATTTGATTGGAAAAATTTTGAAAATCAACAAATTTATACTGAAGATCAGTATAAGAAATTAGAAGAGTTATATTCTGAAACTTTAGCATCTCTTAATTCAAATGATATTATAGAGGGTGTTGTATTAAAAAAAACACAAAAAGATGTTATAATTGATATTTCTGGAAAGTCAGAAGGAGTTATTTCATCTAATGAGTTTAGATATAACCCTGATTTAAAGGAAGGGGATAAAGTAGAAGTGGTTATAGAAAAACAAGAAGACAAAACAGGTCAGTTAGTTCTTTCGCATAAAAAAGCTAGATATTTAAAATCTTGGGGAAAAGTTAACGATGCTCATGATAATGGAGAAGTTGTAGATGGTTATATTATGTGTCGTACTAAAGGTGGGATGATTGTAGATGTTTTTGGGTTAGAATCTTTTTTGCCAGGATCGCAAATAGATGTAAAACCTATTAGGAATTATGATTTATATGTTGGTAGAAATATGAAGTTTAAGGTTGTGAAAATTAATCCAGATTTCCGAAATGTGGTAGTTTCTCATAAAGCTCTAATTGAAGCGGATATTGAAGAGCAGAAAAAAGAAATTATTTCAAAATTAGAAAAGGGTCAAGTTTTAGAAGGTATCGTAAAAAACATAACAGCTTATGGTGTTTTTATAGATTTAGGTGGTGTCGATGGTTTAATTCATATCACTGATTTGTCTTGGAGTAGAATTAATCATCCAAATGAAATCGTAACATTAGATGAAAAAATAAAAGTTGTTATTTTAGACTTTGATGACAATAAAAATAGAATTCAACTAGGTTTAAAACAATTATTTAATCATCCTTGGGAATCTTTACCAGACGAGTTAAAGGTTGGTGATAAAGTAAAGGGAAAAGTAGTTGTCTTAGCTGATTATGGAGCTTTTGTGGAAATTCAAGATGGTGTTGAGGCTTTAGTGCATGTTTCAGAGATGTCCTGGTCTGCCAATTTAAGATCTGCTCAGGATTTTCTTAAAATAGGAGATGAAGTAGAAGCTGTAATAATCACATTAGATAGGGAAGAAAGAAAAATGTCCTTAGGTATAAAACAACTAACTCCGAATCCTTGGGAAAGTATAGCTGAAAAATATTCTTTAGACACAAAAATAAAAGGTAAAATTACGAATTACACTAATTTTGGTGTGTTTGTTGAGTTAGAAGAGGGGGTAGATGGATTAGTTCATATATCAGATCTTTCTTGGACAAAAAAAATAAAACATCCCGCAGATTTCGTTAAGTTAGGAGATGAAATAGAAGTTGTAGTTTTAGAGATAGATGTTGAAAATAGACGTTTAAGTTTAGGTCATAAACAATTAAAAGAAGACCCTTGGAATGTATATGAAACTATTTTTACATTAGGTTCTGTTCACAGTGGTGAAGTTCTAGATGTTTTTGACAAAGGAGCTACGGTAATTTTTAAAGAACATGGTTTAGAAGCGTTTTGTCCTTCTAGGCACTCTGTTAAAAAAGATAAAAATAAAATGGTAACAGGGGATACTTTAGATTTTGAAGTAATTGAATTTAATAGGGATTCAAACCGGATAGTAGTATCTCATTCTAAAACTTTTATGGAAGAATTAAAAAAGGAGGTTTCTGAAAAGAAAAAAGAGAAATCAGCTGTAGATAAAAAAGTTAAAAAAATGAGAGAAAGTGTAGAAAAGTCTACTTTAGGCGATATTGATGCACTTTCTGATTTGAAAAACAAAATGGATGAGTAATAATATTGTTTGTAATACTAAATTAATAAAACCTTCTTTCTGATTTAGAAAGAAGGTTTTTTTTTAATATGAAAAAAAACAAAGTTATTTTAAATTTTAAAGAGCTGTCTATAATCATAGATAGATTATGTCATCAGCTTGTAGAAAATCATTTTGATTTTTCTAAAACTATATTAATTGGCCTTCAACCTAGAGGTGTTTTATTTGCTCAAAAAATTCTTTCCAGATTATGTGAAATTACAAATAAAAACATTCAATACGGAGAGCTTGATGTGACATTTTTTAGAGATGATTTTAGAAGAAGACCAGGTGTTTTAACTCCGCATGAAACTAATATTGATTTTAGTATTGAGAATTTTAATGTTGTTATTATTGATGATGTTTTATATACTGGGAGGACAATTAGATCTGCATTAGATGCTCTTGGTTCTTTTGGGAGAGCAAATTCTATAGAACTTTTAACTTTAATTGATAGAAGGTTTACTAGAGAAATACCTATTGAGGCAAAGTATATAGGCAAATCAGTTGATGTTTTTGAAACAGAATATGTTATAGTTAATTTGGATTTAGATGATAAAGAAAGTAATGTTTTATTATTAAATAATTAATGAGTTCATGAAAGATTTCAGTGTTAATCATTTATTAGGCATAAAAAATTTATCTCAGAATGATATAAAATTAATTTTTGATGTTGCGTCAAAATTTAAAGAGGTGATTAATAGACCCATCAAAAAAGTCCCAACTCTAAGAGACATAACAGTTGCAAATTTATTTTTTGAAAATTCAACAAGAACTAAGCTTTCTTTTGAATTAGCTGAAAAAAGACTTTCAGCAGAAGTGATTAATTTTTCTTCATCGGGTTCTTCTGTATCTAAAGGAGAGACCCTTGTAGATACTGTAAATAATATTTTGGCAATGAAAGTAGATATAGTTGTAATTCGTCATCCAGATGCAGGTGCGGCTTCATTTCTTTCTAAGAATATACAAGCGTCAGTTATAAATGCAGGAGATGGTTCTCATGAACATCCTACTCAAGCATTATTAGATTCTTTTTCCATTTTGGAGAAAATGAATGATATAAAGGGGAAAAATATTCTTTTATTAGGGGATATAAAACATTCTAGGGTTGCTTTGTCAAATATATTTTGTTTGCAAAAATTAGGAGCTAATGTGAGAGTTTGTGGCCCTCCCACACTAATTCCCAAAAACATACATGACTTGAATGTTGAGGTTAGCTTTAATTTAAAGGAATCTCTAAATTGGTGCGATGCTGTTAATGTCTTGAGAATACAATTAGAAAGACAAAATTTAAAACTTTTTCCTTCTTTAAGAGAGTATACAATGATGTATGGTGTTAATAAAGAGCTTTTACAAACCATTAATAAAGAGATTTTAATTTTACATCCCGGTCCTATTAATAGGGGGGTTGAAATAACTAGTGAGGTGGCAGATTCTCATCAGTCTATTATTTTAAATCAAGTTGAAAATGGAGTGGCAATAAGAATGGCTGTTTTGTATTTGTTAGCTTCTAAAATAAAAATATCATGAGATTAGAAAAAAGAGATAATTATTATTTTTTATCAGATTCTAAATCTTTTGATGAAGTTATATTATTTCAAAAATTAAATATTTTTAAAGAGAATCCGAATAATTTAATTTTAGAGTTTAAAACAAAACTTATTAACAAGCCTAATTTAATATTATCTTTAGTAAAATACTCTTCTTTTTGGAAAAACAATCATAAATCTTTTATCTTAGTAGTTGGAGATTTTTTACTTAAAAATAAAAATCTTACTTGTGTTCCTACTTTAGATGAGGCTATTGATTATCTTTATATGGAAGAATTAGAAAGAAATGTATAACAAAATAAATTTTTATAACATGAAAAAAACTTTACTTACTTTTTTATTTATTGGATTGATTCCTTTTTTTGGAATATCACAATGTGTTCCAAATACTGATTTTACAGGTATTTTAGGTCTTGAAGATACTGTATATGAATTTGTTGGCGAAACAGGTGATTCACTTACTGCTTTACCACATGCAACTGTTGGGGATAGTTATGAAACTTTCTTTGATATGAGGATACCTTCTGATACTGTCATTGAATATGATTTAGGAAATGGTCCTCAACTATTTGATCCTGTTTTCTTAAATACTATCGCTGTAAATTCAGTTACAGGATTGCCAATGGGTTTTGAATGGGAATGTGCTTCTCAAGATTCAGAGGGAAATATAACAGAAAATAATTGTATTTTTCCAGGTGGCGGTTTTGGCTGTTTAAGACTATTTTCAGATGATGTGCCTAATGTAGTAGGGACTTATCCATTAGTTGTTGCTCTTGATATAGTTGCTGAGTATGAAGTTTTCGGAATTATGGTTCCTGTAGAGGTGACAGATGATACGATGTTAAATTATCTTGTTTTAATTGTTGAAGAGGGTAATAATTCAGGAATAGGTGACCTTGTAGACTCTAGAGAATTTAAAGGGCTAGGCACTTATCCTAATCCGTTTGGAGAATCTGCTACTATTCATTTTGGAAATAATAATTCAAATGATGTTAAATTTTCTGTTTTTGATATTTTAGGAAATTTAGTTTATACTGAAAATATACAAACAGAAATTGGACATAATGAATATGTTTTTCAAAAAGGAAAATTAAAAACAGGTCTATATACTTATACTTTATCTAATGGGTCAGAAAAAATTAGTGAAAGAGTGATTATTTATTAATTAGGTATTTTAATTATTATTAAGAAGGGAAGATTAAATCTTCCCTTTTTTTTTAATAATTTTTTCAATTTCTTTTGTTTCGGAAACATCTATTTCAATATATTTTTTTCCTTTAAACCATGTGATTTGTCTTTTTGCATATCGTCTTGTATTTTGTTTGATTAATGATATAGTTTTTTCTAAGGACTGTTTTTTTTCAAAAAAATCAAAAAATTCTTTATAACCTATTGTTTGGAGTGGTTTCCTGTCTTTTTGTAGAATTACTTTTCTGACCTCATTTTGTAATCCATTAGATATCATTTTTTCCACTCGATTATTTATTTTTTCATATAATAATTTTCTTTCTTGATTTAAGAAGAAATATAATATTTCAAATTCTTTTTCTTCTAACTTTTTATTTAAAAATAATGAGATGGGTTTTTTTGTTGAAAAATAAACCTCCAAGCATCGAATAACTTTTCTAGGGTTTTTTAAGTCTATTTTTTTCCATGAATTAAAGTCGTGGTTTTTTAATTGTTCATTTAGTTTTTCTAATCCATACTTTTCTAAGTCTTCATATAACTTTGATCTAATTTCAGGGTCTACTTGAGGAATTTTATTTAATCCTTGACAAACGGCCTCTATATACAAACCAGAGCCACCACATAAAAATATTATATCTTTTTTTTTAAATATTTTATTTGATATTTCAGAAAAATCTTTTTGGTATTCTCCGATAGAGTAGTTTTCATTTATTGATTTATTATTTATTAAATGGTGTTTTACTTTATTTAATTTTTTTTCAGGTAATTTGGCAACCCCAATATTTAATTCTTTGTAGAATTGCCTCGAATCTGCTGATATAATTTCAGTATTAAATTTTTTTGCTAAGTCTATACATAAATCAGACTTTCCTACACAAGTTGGCCCTCCTATAACAACCAAAATTTTTTTTTTCATGTAGTTAAGTTTAATTCCCTTCCAATCTTAATCATATATTTTTGTGCCTCTTTTTTATGATTTTTTATTTCTCCATTTAAAATAGCTTCTCTAATTTTAATTTTAATTTCCCCAACTAATTTAGAAGGTTTTAAATTAAATGTTTTCATTATCATTTCTCCATCAACTGGTGGTTGAAAGTTTCGTAACTTGTCTTTTTCTTCTATTTCTTCTATTTTATTTTTTACATAACTCAGATTTTTTAGATATTTTTTTACTTTCTCTTCATTTTTTGAAGTAATATCTGCTTCGCATAGTATATATAAATCTTCTATATCATTTCCTGCTTCAAAAACTATTCTTCTAAATGCTGAGTCAGTAACAGATTTTTTTGTCAAAGGAATTAATCTAAGATGCAGTAATACTAATTTTTGAACATATTTCATATTTTCATTTAAAGGTAGTTTTAACCTTTTGAAAATTCCAGGAACCATTTTGGCTCCTAAATATTCATGTCCATGGAATGTCCATCCTTCTTTTTGATTATATTTTTTTGTTTTTGGTTTTGCGATATCATGTAAAAGTGCAGCCCAAATTAGCCAAATATTTTTGCTTTTTTTTCTAACATTGTCAACTACTTCTAGTGTGTGAAAAAAATTATCTTTATGTGAGTGGTTGTTTTTTTTTTCTACACCATGCAATTCATGTAATTCATAAAAATATTTTTTAATTATACCTGTTTCAAATAATAATTTTAATCCATCAGAGGGTTTTTTACATAAAAGTATTTTTTCAAATTCATCTAAAATTCTCTCTTTTGAAAGAATTTCAATTCTCCCACTATTATTTTTTATAGATTTTAAAGTTCTTTCTTCTATTTTAAAATCTAATTGGTTTGAAAACCTGATTGCTCTAAACATTCTTAAAGGATCATCAGAAAATGTTTTATCTGGTTCTAAAGGAGTCCTAATGATTTTATGTTTTAAATCTTCTTGTCCATTAAAAGGATCAATTAGATTTCCAAAAGTTTTTTTATTAAGAGATATTGACATTGCATTTATTGTAAAATCTCTTCTTTTTTGATCATCTTCCATAGAACCATGTTTTATTTTAGGTTTTCTAGAAGAGGGGTCATAAGATTCTTGTCTAGCACTTATGAATTCTATTTGTATTTGTTTGTATTTTACTAATGCTGTTCCAAAGTTTTTATAAATCACAAGATCTTTTAGATTTAACTTATTGGTCATTTTTTTTGCTAATTCAATAGCATTTTTATTACAGACAATATCAATATCTTTAAATTGATTTTTTTGTTCTAAAAAACAATTTCTAACAAAACCACCAACAACAAAGGTTTGTATTTGTAACTGTTCACTGAATTCACTTAAAAGCTGAAATATTTTATGATTTATAAATTTTCTCATGATTTATCTAATGAATTCTATTATATTTTCTGAATTTATTTTTATGATTCTAGATGGTTTTTCTAGATTTAAATCAATTTTATGATTTACAATATAATCAACCATTTTTTTTATTTTTTTATTTATTTCTTTAAAGTTTTTCGGGTTTTTTTCTCTTGAAATATTAGCAGAAGTAGAGATGATAGGTTTTTTTAGTTTTTTTATTATTTCAGAACAAAAATAATCATTTGTTACTCTAATTGCAATTGTGTTTGTTTGAGTTAATATTTTAGGTAATTTTTTAGGATTAGGATATATTATAGTAGTAGGTTCATTATTTTTATTTAATATTTTAATTATTTCTTCTGTTAATTCTTCTACATATTCTGAGAGCATTTTAGTATTATTTACTAATAAAATTAAAGGTTTTTTTTTTGGTCGATTTTTGATTTTATATATTTTTTCTATACTCTTTGTGTTTGTTGCGTCGCATCCGATTCCCCATATAGTATCTGTAGGATATAAAATAACACCACCAGATTTCAATATTTGCACACTCTCTTTTATGTTTTTCAGTATCATTTTAATAATTCTTGATAAATATTGATAATTTGTTTTGCTTGTTTTGAACTATTAAATTTTTCTGCCCATTCTTTTCCTAATTTATTTTTTTCTTTTTTTTTCTTCCATATTTTTTCTAAAATATTACTTAATTCTGCTGTATTATTTACATAAAAACAATGATTTCCGCCGGCTTCTTTAAAAATAGGTTTGTTTGTTGTTATGACAGGGATTTCACTGTATAAAGCTTCTATAATTGGAATTCCAAATCCTTCATAAATAGATGGATAAACTAGGCATTTAGCTTTTTTATAAATATCAGATAAATCATTCATGTTCTTTAATGTTAGAAAAGTTATATTGTTTTTTATTTTTTTTTCTGATATGAACCTTAAAACTTCATGGTAGTAAGATTTTTTTTCCCCTACACAAACTAAATTTATTTCAGGATTTCTCCTTATTGATTGTAATATGAAGTTTAAATTCTTTCTTTTTTCAATAGTCCCTACATAAAGTATAAACTGATTAGGTATGGCGTATTTTTTTAAAATATTTTTATTTTTCAAATCAGTTTTAAAAGCATTGTGGCAACTTTGGTAAATTACTTCTATTTTATCTGGATTGACATTGAAATAATTAATTAAATCTTTTTTTGTTTGTTCACTTACACTAATTATTTTTTTTGCTTTTTTACATGCATATTCTGTTTTTTTTGAGTAAATAAATCTATCAAGTCTTTTATAAAAAGATGGATATTTTTTGAAAATCACATCATGAATAGTTACAATACATTTCACATTTGCACTTAATCCAATAGGTATTTCATTACTTAAGCCATGGAATATTTCAATTTTGTGGTCTTTTATGATTTTGTTGATTCCAAAAACTCTCCAATAGTTTTTTAATAATTTAATTTTAGGTATGTGTACTGTTGTTTTTTTTGGAACACTGAAGATTTTCGTTTTTTTGTCGGTTGTGAATAAATGCATTTCAATTATTTCTTCTTTAATCAAAGAAGAAATAACATCTCGACTGTAATTTCCTAGTCCAGATTTATTTTGATAGGCTCTTTTTGCATCTATTCCGACTCTCAAAATATTAATTTTAACACAAATCTATATCTAATTTTTAGTTATTTTAATTAAAATTGTAAATAATGGGAAAAATTCTAGCTATAGATTTTGGAAAAAAGAGAATAGGTTTAGCTATTACAGATAGTGAGAAGATTATTGCTTCTCCATTAAAAACAGTCGCAAATAAGGATATATTTTCTTTTTTGAAAAAATTTTTAATTAATGAGGATATTGAGTGTATTGTTTTAGGGGATCCAAAAACAAAAAGAAATCATCAAAATGAATTAATAAAAGATTTAGAAAAATTTCATAACAAAATAAAAAATAAATTTAAAATACCTGTTCATTTTATTGATGAGAGATTTACTTCAAAAATAGCTTATAGAATTATATTAGATTCAAATATCAAAAAAATGAAAAGAAGAGATAAGTCTTTAGTTGATAAAGTTAGCGCTTCTTTAATTTTAGAAACATATTTAAAAAAAACAAAACGATGATATTACCAATATATATTTATGGCCATTCGGTTTTAAGAAAGAAATGTGAAAATATTGACAGTAGTTTTCCAAATTTAGATACCATAATAAATAATATGTTTGAGACTATGCATAATGCTAATGGTATTGGTTTAGCAGCTCCGCAAATTGGACTTTCAATAAATTTATTTGTTATAGATTTATCTCCTTTATCTGATGATCATCCAGGATTAAAGGATGTTAAAAAAGTCTTCATCAATCCTAAAATTTTAAAACAAGAAGGAGATGATTGGGAGTACGATGAAGGGTGTTTAAGTATTCCAGATTTAAATGATTTTGTTTCTAGGAAAAAAAATATTAAAATAGAGTATCTAGATCAAGATTTTAATGTTATTAAAGAGAAAATTAGTGGCATTGAAGCTAGAGTTATTCAACATGAATATGACCATTTATTGGGCGTTTTATTTATCGATTATCTTTCTCCTAAACGTAAGAATATTTTAAATAGAAAATTACAAGCTATAAAAAAAGGAAAATTCCAAAAGAGATACGATTTTCTATTATCAAAAAAAAAGAAATAATGAAAAATAAAAAGTCATTTTTTGATTTAATTAATATTATTAATGAGCTACGAGAAAAGTGCCCTTGGGATAAAAAGCAAACTAAAGATAGCTTAAGAACTTTAACTTTAGAAGAATGTTATGAGCTGTCGGATTCGATTTTGTCGAATGATTTTGACTCTATAAAAAAAGAATTGGGAGATGTTCTGACTCATATTGTTTTTTATTCCAAAATATTTTCAGAAAAAAATATTTTTTCTATTGATGATGTTATTCATAGTCAATGTAAAAAATTAATTAGAAGGCATCCTCACATTTATGGTGATGGTAATGCTAAAACTGAATTAGATGTGAAAAAAAACTGGGAGGTTATCAAATTAAAAGAGTCTAATCAAAAAAAATCTATTTTAGATGGTGTTCCTAAATCTCTTCCTGCCATGTTAAAATCTTGGAGAATTCAAGAAAAAGTAGGTGGGATGGGGTTTCAATGGAGAGATGTTTCGGGCGCTCTAGATAAAATTGATGAAGAGTTTAGTGAATTAAAAGTGGAGATTTCAAAAAAGAATAAAGAAAACATTGAGGAAGAGTTAGGCGATGTGTTTTTTTCGATCATTAATTTTTCTAGGTATTTGAATGTTAACCCTATTGATTCTTTAGAAAAAGCAAATAAAAAATTTATTAAAAGATTTCAAAAAATGGAACAGGAAATCATTAATGACAAGAAGAAAATAGAAGAATTAGAATTAGAAGAATTAGACTTATATTGGGAGAAAGCTAAGAAGTTATTATAATTAATAATAATATTAATCCACACCATATAATTATTGGAATAGGTTTCAAGTTAAACCATTGAATATAAGTTATCTCTTTTTTATAAGACCATAATACAAATAATATATATATCGCAGATGCTATAATAGCATAAATCCAATGTCCTGCGGTAATATTTTCCATTTTTATTTAAATATTATTGGTTTTGTTTTGATGATAAATTCATCATAAATAAATTTATCTACCCATTGATCTGGAAAAATAGTTTTTGATTTATAGCTAATGTCAAATTTTGTTCGATCTATTTTTATTTCTGAAAAAACAATATACTGGCCTCCTCTTTCTGTTAATTCATAATCAAATTCTATAGGTTGCGAATAATTTTTAATTGTTATTCTTCCATAAATCTTTTTTTCATCACTTGAGCTGATTTGAAATTTGCTAGTTGGGTATTTTTCAACATCAAAAAAGTCTTCGTCTTTCAAGTGAGATTCTATTGATTGCTTTGCGTTTCCACTTAAGTCCGTACATTCAATGGTAGACATGTCTACCACAAATTCTCCACCAATTATTTTATTTTCCTTAGATAATATAATTTCACCAGATTTTAACTTTATAGTCCCAAAGTGTTCCCCGCTTACTTTTTGGCCTAACCATTCAATGTTACTTTTTTTTAGATCAATTTTTTTTGTTGTTTGACTAAAAGAAATTAAAAATGACAATAATAGAAATAATGTAATATATAACCTTTTCATATTCTTAATAATATTAATTATGTTTAGCTTTCAAATTTATTAATTAATTATATATAATAATGAAAAAACAAATAAATCATGTCAAAAACTTCCATGAATCATTTTCTATAGAAAATAAAGAGGAACCAACTGCTAATATTTCTGAAAGGACATTTAATTTGCGATTTAAATTAATGCAAGAAGAAAATCAGGAATATCTGGAAGCTTGTAAAAATGAAGATTTGAATGAAATTGCTGATGCCTTGGGCGATATGATGTATATTTTATGTGGAACTATTTTAGCACATGGTCTTCAAAATAAAATCGAATTAATATTTG